>ERZ795032.110-NODE-110-length-123197-cov-32.080931_pt1 | contig 123197 bp, 105 predicted proteins | sample MGYA00375124_ERZ795032 | MGnify/ENA primary metagenome ERZ795032 (study PRJEB30167, sample SAMN05720154) | activated sludge metagenome | isolation source: Anaerobic digester | place: China | collected 2015-12-16 ... | reverse complement strand
AAAGAAAAGATGCTAGTAGTTTTTTTAGTGTCTACTAACATCTTATCATTTCAATTCGTGGAGTTTTATTATTGTGAGGTTTTTATTTCATGAAAATCAATCAAGAAAGATTTGGTTATATTATATAAAATCCACAATTCAATCCTTCTTGTAAATTTAATCCTCATTTATGATAAAATATGAACAATAAGCACATTCAAATAAGGGGGAATCACACATGAAAAGAGCGCTCATGATTATGTTTTTTGTTTTGATGTTTACATTTTCAGGTTGTTCAGCAAATCATTTAAAAAATCCTTACTTTGAAAACAAGAAACAAAACACATTTGAAGAAGTTTATGATGTGTTTTCTGACTATATTCAAAGAATAACAACCACAATGGAGACCTATTATCCTCGCCCTTATAGCGATCGAGAAATGTATCATGAAGATGGTTATATCACGACCGCAGACATCTTTGATGAGGATATTTATCGTCATGAATTTTACAACTATCATTTAAGTGATGATCGATTATTCATGAGCGATTCTCAATTATATTATGTTATGGGTCAATCAACTGCTTTAAGTGGATTAGTTGATAGCTTTCAATATTGTGATGACATCAAAGAAGGCAAATCGTGTGTTGAAACAGAGAATACCGATCATGGTGGATTCGTCAAGTATGGTTTACTGTATTACCTAGAAGATGAAAATCTTTATCTTGATTACATGTATACAGTTAATCATAGCGATTTATATCACTTTGTTTTCTTTTTTTATCAAGATCAGTTCACCTTAAGGGATACAATGGAAATGACTTTGCATATTTCAGGAGTTAAAGAACTATCCTACGATATGATGTCTTATACAAAGCTAGAGTTTGGAAATAGTATCGAAGAATATGTTTGTCATGATTGTGATTTAAATGATGCTAGTGCAGGATCATTAGAATATATGTACACAAAGTTTAAAGAAGGACACCTCCCCTACTCATATGAGACAAGCAATGTTGAAACATTTATTCATCTTGAACTCTATGATACGTTGTACGACGATTTTATTCGTGGTGATTATTTTGATGGTTTAACGGGTGAATTATTCTCTAGCCAAGCTAATAATGGATTTTATGAAACAGAGAAATATGCTAAGTATATCAGAAATACACTTGTTGTTGAATACTCTTCATCTTATTATAAGATTAACCTCAATGAGGTCTTGGGTTGGGACCTGTTAATGAAGTTACCAGATCAATACAATCAATACCATCTTCAATATGGTGATGCCATCTTATCTGATCAATATGTTGTTGGTATTGAACGTGAGCACAGTGAATATGCATATTTTGAAATCGAATATCCTCAAACAGATGCTGTTTTAAGTTTAGATATCTTTGGGTTAGATACCCCATATAATCTAGCTTATTTTAATGAAAAATTTGAAGAGGGTACAACGCAATTTGAAGCTATGCTTATTGATCGACACTTTAATCTTGATTATAGTGCGACCTATGAACGTTTTATGAATGCAATCAATCAATTTCGAAATGGATAAAGCAATGCGTTAAAATGATACATGCTTGACACTTTCGTATCGGAGAGGATTGAAGATTCATGAGGACATGTCACACTTGCTATATTGATTATTCAGATGATCAATGATAGTGCTTGCAGTGTGGTTTACCAACCGAAAATTGTCGAAAAGACCACGTTCTTTTTGGCGATAAGATCTATGTTGAGCAACAGAAGGTTAAAAAATCGACAGCTTTTTTGATCATCATTCAGTCTTTAGCTTTCTTGTCAATAGGCATTCTATTCGTTGATTTCTCATTTGAATTTATCGTAGGGTTTGTCTTAGTGATGTATAGTATCTATGAAACGACCAAACATCTCATCCACCGGAAGATTTCAAGCGATTATGTCAATAACACGCTTTTTGAAAACATCGTTCTTTCGATTGGAATTATTCTTTTCACCCTCTTTTTTATGATCATAGGTATTTATGGTGGAACACCTGCATCAGATCAGTATGCACAAGAACACTATATCGATTATGAACCGGGACATTTTTATCTAAACCATCGACGTTATTTTCGAGAAGTGAGCGAAGAGACTTATCGGTTTATTGGTCTACTTGAACACATGGTTCAAGTATTTGCGATTGTGATATTGATAACGATCATCATTATTTTGATTGATAAGAAGGTAAGAAAAAGAAAAGCGAACATATAAGATTCAACCTTTCATGGAATGGATGAATCATGAACTCATGATACCAAAATTTCGCATGTTAACTTGACATCATCAAGAGATGGTGTCATGTTTTTTTTACTAGAAATAATCATCTATACGACTAATTTTATCTTAATAGGATGTACTTCCATGAAGTGAAGGTCACCCACATGTGATACAATGAAAACATAGAGATTTGAATAAGTAAGGAGATTTCATCGATATCTATTGCATCACAAAGAGGATAAATCGATCAAAAAAGGGGAAGGTCGTTTATGAAATTATTATTCAAAAAACCATGGTTTATTGGATCACTCATGATTGGATTGATGGTCATCATTTTTTTCATCAATTTATGGATCATGTCGCTCGACTTAAAGGCACCCTATGATGAGGATTCCATTTTATCTTTAGCAAGTAATCTATCGATTGGCGCGAATGTTAATATCTATTCATTTGTGCTTATGATCGTTTTTTACGTCTCGATTTTACCCATTCTTTTATCTGGATTAAGTTTGTTGAAGAAAAATCATTGGGGATTTCTATCAAGCATCATCTATCTCCTCGCATTTGATTCAGCACTCATCATCTTCCAATCCCTTTATCAATATATGACGATCTTTTCTATCATTTTAGTGATTATCAATATAATCTTCACGATTGGTATTTTTGTCTTAATGATTATAAGACTTAAAGTCTTAAGTTTAGAAAAAGATATCATACCCACTGAAAAAGAGATTGAACTCAATCAGACAAAGATTCCTCTGATGGTCTTGATCATCAATATCATGACGATTGTTGTTTTTCTAACGACCTTCTTCATACCGCTTTACACCCTTGAAGCAGGTGATACATATTACGCGATGATCATCAACGTTCTCCTTCAAGGTGATACCAATATTCAATTGATTATCTATTTTCTTGTCAATTTTCTTCTATTCTTATCCTTATTTATGTATTTCGCCAACGGACTTTCGAACTATTTCTTTGATAAAGAACGTTTTATCAATCAATCGCATGCATTCATCATTTTTGCATTCATCTCAACCATCATCTTTTTCTTAACAGGATTAACGATGGATATGTATTATACCCTTCAAGGTCAAGTTGCACAAACCTATGCGTTTATCCCCATGTTTTTGATGTGTGCAGTCATTTTTATCTACTCCATTTTTAAAGGGAAATTTAATGCCTTTAATCACGTTAAATATAAAGATTCAACCATCAGATTTGCCAAGATTGAACCCCTTCTTTATGTATTTTTAATGACTGCAGTGACCGTTTTGATGTTATTGTTACCGATTGTTCAAATTAACATAACCTATAGTGCATTTACCTATAGCGTTGATCTCACGGGGTTTAACATCTTAAACGATTACGCCAATTTAGATCCTGGTTACCGGATTGTTGCTTATTTACTCGTTGTCGCTTTGATTTCATCAGGTCTTGCTTTAGTGATAACGATTAGCAGTTATTTATCTAAGCATAAGCAATTTAGTGCTACCGTGAAATTTGCTGCAATGATCAATCTTTTCTTTGTTTTTATCGTTGCGATTTCAGGCTATTATTTCCAAATTGCTCAACAAATTAATCAAGCAGTCTTACTTGATCTCTTCGAATACTATGGTGTAAGTTTACCTAACATGTCTGAGTATACCTATGATATTGGGACTCAAGGTATTTATGCACTGATTGCATCCGTTGCTGTTTTAATCATCATGTTTTTCAGAAAAGCTTTTGATCGTGATGACATGCAAGCCATTGAAGGAAATCTTTTAACCGCTGATCAACCGTCTGAGAACAGTTCAACATCACCTACAATAGGTGAAGAGTCCTATCTTGAGTCCGATCCATGTCCAGCATTTACAGATCTTGATTTGCGTGTTGATGAGTTTAAACAGGATCTTGAAAAGCGTAAATTAAGCAAAGTAGGTCAAAGTTCATTAAATGATCTTGTCAACTTCATTGTCGAATATGCGAGAAACTCAAGACTTCATCTTTCTTATACGCCTGAAGATATCGCAACCTTCATTTCTGGTTTAGGTGCAACCAAACTCTCGATCCTTCAAGGGATGTCAGGAACAGGGAAAACCAGTCTACCTAAGATTTTCTCTGAAGCGATTTTAGGAAACTGTGACATCATCGAAGTCGAGTCATCATGGAAAGATAAGAACGAACTATTAGGATACTATAATGAATTCTCCATGAAATATACACCTAAGAAGTTCACGTTAGCACTTTATAAAGCCGCACTCAATCCAGAAATTGTGACGTTTATTTTGCTTGATGAAATGAATCTTTCACGCATCGAGTATTATTTTTCTGATTTCTTATCACTGATGGAAAATGAAGAACATCAGCGTGAAATCAAGCTGATCAACATCAAATTAGCTCGAAAAGAAGAAGATCAAGACATTGAATATCTTGCACTAAGTCAAGGTCATACCGTTAAAGTTCCACCTAATATTTGGTTTATTGGAACCGCTAACCGCGATGAATCAACCTTTGTCATCTCTGATAAAGTTTATGACCGTGCACACACGATGAACTTCACCAAACGTGCTCCAAAAGTCCGTAATTATGCGAACCCCATCCCACAACAATACTATGATTATCAAACCGTCAATCAACTCTTCTTACAAGCGAAAAAGAGTGGTCATTTTGATGCTGAAAACAGTGAACTCATCAAGCATGTTGAAGCACTTCTTGCTCCTTATAATATTTCATTTGGGAACCGTATCTTAAAACAGATTGAAGATTTCGTCAATATTTATCAAGCATGTTTCCCTAAAGAAGATGTAGAAAGTGAAGCCATTGAAAAGATTTTACTTAGTAAAGTCGTTGCGAAACTCGAAGTGAAGACGATTGATGATAAAGAGAAACTTGAAATGGAATTTGAAAAGTTGAATTTGCATGAATGTGCAACCTTTATTAAACGCCTAGATAACGAGTAATATGACTAAAATCACCGATCCGTTAAAAATCGAAGAATACCATCGTTTAGCGTCGCTTTTAGATGGCATTGAAAACTTCGTCAAAAAACATCAAGTCTTATCATACATTGAATTTGACTATTACGTTGTGCACGATATGACGTTGTTTTCGATTGAACCGGATTTTGATTTTGAGAAACTGGATAAAACGATACAGATAATCCGAAAATCCATTCCTGCGGTTAAACGAATTTTCAATAAACCCATTATCGTTTTAAAGGATACTGATGATGTATTACCAGTTGAAAATGCCCGCATTATCAACCAGGGAACACTCCTTCATTTAGCCAATCATGGTCAATATGTCTCCAATATCACGGCTAAAGGTGTCAAGCCAAGAAAATTGCTAACACGTATTTATGAGGATGACTATAGCATTTATGAGAATGTTATCTTTTGTAATTACATCGATGATGTCCTCCTCTTCATCAAGCGAAACAGAAGAACACTCAACAGTTTACTTTACGCGAGTAACATCATGCGTTTTAATTTGCTTGAAAAAGTCAATCATGTCAATTACTTTTTAGCACTAGGAAAACTACATACCGGTTACATTCGTGATTTTAATCAGTATTTTGATTTATCGAAAGAAATGCTTCATGAACTATCACTGATCAGCATGGCGATCAATCCCCGCTTGCATAAACCGATTTATCAGAGAAATCAAAAACGCAATCGTGATTTAGGACTTAAAAAAACAAACATCTTTCTTATGCAAAAAGATTATCATTTGGTGTATAAGACTTATAAGTATGTCTTAGGTCATCAAAAGAAATTTGATGAAAAAGAAGAAGAGATGGACTGGGATTTACTTAAGCATCACTATTTGATGTATGTTCAAATACTCGTGATATTTGCTGCAGGACATTTCAATTTTGAAATCGATCCTCAAGTCAAAATCAATCTTGATTCACTGGATATTTCATTTTACTTTAAAGGATGGAAGCTTGATATTTTCACCAACAACAAACGAGAAATCATTCTCCATTTTAATAAGGAAAAGACCTATAAATTGATGATGATCAGTAGTGGATCAGATAATAAATCACTCAACTATTATAAAAAGAATTACGGCGTCAACGAAGTCATCGTTGCTAATCCTTTTGATGAAGATTATCTTGAACGAGATGATCTCTATATCAGCATGGAAGATATTGATTCGTTTAGAAGAATTCAACAAGTCATCTTAAAAGGAATGGTGTATGCAGATACAAAGAGGGAAGTCTGTCCATTTTGTGGTGGGAAACTTCATCAAGATCCCTATCAAGGCTTTTATCAATGTCAAAGTTGCATGACACAGATTAAAGAAACGGTTTGTCCAGAAGTTAGACGGCCATTTTACTATACTGATAATGCACATCTTAAAAAATATGCGATTCATCTTTCCAATTTCAAACACGATGAATATTGGTATTATGGGAAACAAGTCGAATCATCGATGTATTTTAGAAACATCACCAAGATCAATCATGAGATGGATATCATATGTCCTTATTGCAATAAAATACATGAAGATAAAAAGTAATTATTCAACAAAAGCAAGGACTTTTCCTTGCTTTTTGTTATAATGATTTCAGATAGATACATGGGGAGGATACAATGAAGCAATTCTATTTAAAGCAGAAAGTCTTTACGTTTGGAGGTAAATACAACGTTTTTGATCAGAATCAAAATATCGTGTATTACATTGAAGCAAAAGTGTTTTCTATTCACAACAAGATGAATATGTATAAGGGTGAAGAACTCATCTATCACTTAGAACGTAAGCTGTTTCGGTTTTTACCAGAGTATACACTCTCTAATCCAGAGGGTGAAGTGCTTGCAACAATCAAGAAGAATTTTACGTTTTTTGGTGGGAAAATGACGATTGATAGCACCTATGGCATGATGGAAATCGTGGGTCAAGTGTTCCAACGTGACTTTCAAGTCTTAAAGAGTGGAACAGAAGTCATGAGCATTCATAAAGAATGGTTGACATGGGGAGATACGTATCAGATCACGATTCGTGATGATGAAAAGGAAGCTTTTTATGTCGCATTAGCATTGATGATTGATGTTATGTTTCATGAATCATCAGGGCATTCAAGTTCAAGTCATCACAGACACTAAACTTTATTCGATTGAGCAACAAAAGAAAAATCAACCCAGCGGTTGATTTTTTGATGTTGATCAGATGAATTATTTCAGAACTGTCTTCAAGACGCGGTCAAAATTTTGATACGCGATTTTTCTTAAATCGTTTTCTTTATAACCCAATCTTGCAAGTTCGTAAAAGAGGTTATCTGCATCTGCAAGTGTTTCTAATCCTTTAACACCCGTTGATGTTTTACCGGGTGTAAGGTAGTAAAAGACATCAAGTCCCATACCCACATGATCGATCCCGATTTTTTTGACGATGTAATCGACGTGTTTTGCGAGATATTGAACGGTTTGTTGTTCAGGATGACTCGAAATAAAATAGGGAACTGCACAGACACCAATTACACCTTTTCGTGCCTTGATTTGCATAAGTTGCTCATCGGTGTAATTTCTTCTATGGTCACATAGTGCTTTTGCATTACCATGTGTGACAACGAGTGGACCTGTCGTATACTTAAAGACATCATCAAATGTTTTAGGGCTAGCGTGAGCAAGATCGATGATTATGCCCTTCTTTTGAGCTATCTGCAAGAGTTTTATACCTTTTTCTTTCAAACCATGCTCAAGTCCATCGAGACCAGTCGCGTAATCATTTTCTTCATTCCAAGTTAATCCGATATGACGGATACCACGATCATAGAGTTTGATGATATCTTCGGGTTGTTCTAAATACTTGATCCCTTCAATACCTAAAAAGACACCGAATTTATTCTCTTGACGAGACTTGAGTAAATCTCCGTATGAACGACAGATGGTGATAATATCCTGTGAATTTTTAAGTTCCTCAATGGCAACATCAAAGATACGATTAAAATCATCTTTGGTTTGTTTATTGGGATCCGTCCAGTTCACAAATATGCTGTGAGTAATACCACCTTTTACATAATTCTCGTAATGTTTCTTTCTAAATACATCCTTATTTCCTTGTTGAACCTCTTGGTAAATATCGGATAGAATATCCCCGTGTGCATCAAAGCGCATAAGATCACTCCTTTATAGGCAAATCAATCCTTGTTTATATTCATATCATACCATACTCGACCTATTTGAAGGCCTAGTATACCTGTGTTCAATGTGTTCATTTAGAAACAGCACTTTGAATAAAGTGTTGTTTATTTTCATAAATAGTGCTATGCTATAAGAAAGTACACCATCATTTTGATGCATATACATCTCCATCTCATGACATAAATCCTTATTTTTTGCTTTCTATGCCACAACAAAGGGGCTTATAAGATGGCACAAGGTATTATTTTAGCCGCCGGTTTTTCCAGCAGAGCACAAGCAAATAAAATGCTTTTTGAAATCCATGGGGTTTCTCTCCTTGAACATGCGATTAAAGGGATGAAACCATTTGTAAGCCAAATCTATGTCGTTACGGGACATTATGCATCTGAAATTGAACAACGTATAGCTCATGATTCAACCGTTCATTGTATTTATCATGCGAACTATGCAAAGGGTATGTTATCATCGATCAAAGTCGGAGTTTTCGTCACTGACGAGGACTTTTTTATTTTGCCAGGAGATTGCCCGTTTGTCCAAAAAGATACGTATCAAGCACTTCTCCAAGGTACAAAAACAATCAGGGTTCCTCGTTTTCAACATCGACGAGGGCATCCGATGTGGATGGATCTTTCACTGAAACAGAAGCTCCTTGATGAACCCGATGATTCATCACTCAAAGCCTTTCGAAACCGTTTTGATTTTGAAACGATTGATGTGATGGACCAACACATCTTAGATGATATTGATACATTATCTGATTTCCAAAAGATTTTAAGGGAGGATTGAACCATGGAGATTAAACAATATGTTAAACCACACTCACTTGAGGAAGCTTATCTTATCCTCAGTAGGTCCAAATACAACACGATTTTAGGTGGAGGTGTATGGATGAAATACACCAAACGTCAAATCGATAAGATGATTGATTTATCAAACCTTTCACTCAATCACATCATTGATCGCCATGATGAAATCGAGATAGGTGCTCAAACGACATTAAGAGACATTGAAGTCCATCCATCGATTCAATCCATTGGCAATGGTTTCTTATCGCAGGCGATAGGATCGATTGTTGGAGTTGGTTTTAGGAATGTAGCAACGCTAGGAGGATCAATTATCGGGAAGTATCCTTTTTCTGATTTGATCACAGCAATGCTATGCTTACCCGTGACACTCAAGTTTTATCCTGAAGAAGTCATGAGTCTTCATGCCTTTTTAGAACAAAAGGAAAAACATCATGCCATCTTGACCCATATCATCATCAAGAAAACAAAGGGAAAAGGCTATTTTAAGAAAGTATCGAATACGATGCTCGATTTTGCGATCTTGAATGTTGCATGTTTTGATGATGGAAAGATGAAGATTGCGATAGGTTCCAGACCCGCAAAACCGATCTTAGCCATCGATGCGATGGATATGTACAACCACGCAAGTCAAAAAGATGATCAATTGATTACATCCATTGGAGATTGTATTTTAAAGACCATTCCATGTGCAGATGATGATCGTGGGACAAAAGAATATCGTGAAGTGCTGGCAAAAACGTATGTGATGCGTGGGATCAAGGAGGTTATGTCTCATGAAAGTTAATTTTATATTGAACAAACACGACGTTACCTATGTGATTGAACCGAGTGAAGTTTTACTTGATTCGTTGAGAAAACATCATCTCGTCAGTGTCAAACGTGGGTGCGAGACCTCAACATGTGGAGTATGTACGGTTCTACTGAATGATAAGCCTGTCTTATCGTGTTCAGTTCTTACCGCAAGCATTGAAGGTAAACACGTCACAACCGTCGATGGTATACCTGAAGAGATTGAAAAGATTGCTCATTATTTCGGCGATGAAGGTGCTGATCAATGTGGATTTTGTAATGCTGGTTTAGCACTCACCATCTATGCATTAAAAAAAGAAAATCCACATCCTACCGATGAAGAAATCAAGCATTATGTGGTAGGGAACTTGTGTCGTTGTTCGGGATATCAAGCTCAATTTCTAGCGATTAAACGCTATTTAGGAGGTGCCCAATGAAAGTCGTGAATCAAAAGATTCCATCGATTGATGGAAAAGGAATTATGATGGGACGACCTGCATTCACGGATGATTTAGCAGCACCTGATTCTTTAGTGATTAAAATACTAAGAAGTCCATTTGCATTTGCACGAATCAAGCATATTCATGTTGAAGAAGCAAGACAATTGAAGGGTGTTGAACTTGTGCTAACTCATCATGATGTTCCCAGAATATCATTTACACGCGCTGGACAAGGATATCCTGAACCCTCACCCCATGACAAATTTGTGCTCGATGAATATGTGCGTTATGTCGGTGATGAAGTCGCATGTGTTGCAGCGGTTGATGAAAAGACAGCTGAAGAAGCTTTATCACTCATTAAAGTCGATTATGAAATCTTAGAACCTGTCTTAGATTTTGAACACGCCATTGATCATCCTTCCGTCCTTCATCCTGAAGATGGAATACGTGAAATGTTTCCTATTGGATTTGAACCTAAAAGAAATATAGCCGCATCTTATGCGATGCATATCAATAATGTGGATGAAACATTCAAGTCATGTGATGTCATCGTTGATGAAGTGTTCTATACACAAGCTCAAGCTCATTCGATGATGGAACCTCATGCAGTCAATGCAAGACTCGATATTCATAATCGTTTGATGATTTACTCATCAACGCAGACACCCTTTCACGTCAGACGGATCTTAAGTCAAACATTAGGCATTCCCATCAGTCAAATCAGAGTCATTAAACCTCGTGTTGGTGGTGGTTTTGGTGGTAAACAAGCACTTCACGGTGAGATGTTTGCAGCACTGGTGACTTGGAGAACCAAGAAACCATCCAAGATGGTGTATACACGAAAAGAAGTTTATGAATCCACATATACTCGACATCCGATGCGCATTCAGATGAAATTAGGAGCAACCAAAGATGGATGGATCAAAGCCATTGATTGTCATGTTTTATCCGATACGGGTGCTTATGGAGAACATGCCCTCACCGTCTTTATGGTGACAGGATCGAAAGTACTACCACTTTATAACAAAGTTGAAAGTGTACGCTTTGATGGACAAGTTGTTTATACCAACCATGTATCTGCAGGAGCATTTCGAGGATACGGGGCTATTCAAGGTAACTTTGCATTAGAATCTGCGATTGATATCTTAGCCCATAAACTTCATATGGATCCAATTCGTTTAAGACAGATGAACATGATGAAAGAACATGAAACAAGTCCGATCTTCAAGATTATGGGTGAAGGTACTGAAGGTACAGCCATGAACATGGATACGTGCAAACTTGATGAATGCATCGATCGTGGGCTAGATTTGATTGGATGGAATCACACGTATCCCAAAGTGAAGATCAATGAAGATCAAGTGAAAGCAGTCGGTATGGCGATTGCTATGCAAGGTAGTGGGATACCCTATATCGATATGGGAGCTGCGACGATTAAACTCAACGATGATGGTTTCTATAATCTCATGGTAGGAGCAACTGATATCGGGCAAGGTTCTGATACAGTTCTTGCCCAGATTGCTGCTGAAGCATTATTGACAACAGTGGATAAAGTTATTGTGTATTCCTCTGATACAGATCTAACACCTTTTGATACAGGCGCTTATGCATCATCAACAACCTATGTCTCGGGGAACGCTGTACTTAAAGCAGCTCATCAGTTAAAAGAGATGTTGATGATTGAAGCTGCCCGTATCTTAGAATCAAAACCTGAGGTTATCGATTTTGATGGACACGTATTTAAAGATGATGAAAAAGAACTCTCTCTTCGAGATTTATCTAATCAAATCACGTATAACCATGAGCAAAAACAACTCACCGCAACAGCGAGTTATGTGGGTCATAAATCGCCTCCACCATTTATGGCAGGTCTTTGTGAAGTTGAAGTCGATTTACAAACAGGTGAGTATGATATCACCCACTATGTCAGTGTTGTCGATTGTGGAACACCACTGAATATCAAACTCGCGCAAGGACAAATCGAAGGAGCAATTGTTCAAGGCATTGGTATGGCGAAATTTGAAGATGTGAAATATACCAAAAAAGGACATTTGATCAGCAATAGTTTTGTCAATTATCGCATTCCATGTGCAAAAGATATCAAGAAACTTACAACCGTTTTCGTCGATTCTTATGAAGAATCTGGACCCTATGGTGCAAAATCAGTGGGTGAAATTGGTATTGATACACCACCGGCAGCCATTGCAAACGCGATTTATTATGCAACAGGCGTGCGAATTAAGTCACTTCCGATCACACCTGAAAAGATACTTCAAGGATTAAATCAAATGAAAGGAGCATGAACACATGAACAAAAACATCGTATTAACCACGCTTTTCTTTGGGGCTATCTGGGGCATCCTAGAAGCAACACTAGGTTACCTTCTAAAGTTTCTTCCACCCCTTGTTTCAGGATCAATCATGTTTCCCATCGGAGCTAGTCTTCTAACAATGGTGTATCTCAACACACAATCAAAAACCAGTGTTCTTGCTGTAGGGATCCTTGCAGCAACCATCAAATCGATCAATTTCTTGATGCCAGGATTACTTCCGATTAAGACATATAATCCGATGATTTCAATCATTTTACAATCGATGATGATGGTTGGTGTTTGTTATCTTCTCGATCAGAAGAAAGTATCGCTACATCTTATTGGATTTGCCGTTGCGAGCGTGATGTGGCGTGTCCTCTTTTATGTGAATATTTCGATCAATCATGCATTAACGAATTTCCCATTTCCACAGATGAGTTCATCTCAAAAAACCCTTGAGTTCATCGTCACATACGGTTTAATGGGTGCATTATTGACGATTCTATGCTATGGATTTATTGTCCTGATTAAAAACCGTGTTGTTTTCGCCTATCGTCCCAAACTCTATCTTTCGTTATCGATGATTATCTTAGCAGTTGCACTTACTTTTTATCTTCAGTTGATCGGATAGGACAACATGATGATCGATATCTATGAAAAACTGATTGAATTTAAACAAAAACATATCGATATGGTCTTGGTGACTGCTGTAGAAAAAGAAGGAGAAGGCCCGGTTGAAGTTGGGAAAAAGATGTTAGTGATTGATGAACATACGTTTTTTGGGACAGTTGGTGGTGGTGCACTCGAGCATTATGCCATTCAAAAAGCATTAACACTCATCAAAAAAAGACATCATTTAACGGAAAAATATCTTCTCGATAAAGGAAAAGTGATCGAAGATACAAAGACACTCCCCATGGTGTGTGGTGGTCAAGTGACACTGTATTACGAATTTATCGGATTTCGAAATCATGTTTATCTTTTCGGGGGTGGACATGTCGGAAGAGCACTTGCAGAAGTTTTAAAGACACTTCAGTTTTATGTGATTATGATCGATGAACGTAAGCCTATCGTGGATGCCTTTGTTGATGCACATGAGAAACATCATATGCGTTTTATTGATTATATAAAAGAACATGGAATTAAAGAAGATAGTCTCGTTGTTGTCGTGACACCCTCTCACACCTCGGATTATCATGTGATCAATCAAATCATTGAACAACAATTCAAGCCAAAGTATGTAGGCATGATGTGTTCGATTGAGAAGTTAAAAGATTATTTAAAAGAAACCTATCAAAGATTTGGTCGTGATATCGACTTATCACGGTTCTATTCACCCATTGGTCTTAATTTAGGTGGAGGTTCACCTGAAGAGATTGCCATCAGTATTGCATCGGAATTACTTGCGATTGAACATGGAAAATCAGAGATCAAACATATGAGGGAGATGCTCGATGATAACAATCGTTACTGGTAGTATCAACTGTGGAAAAACAACACGCATGATCAACCTCTATCAAGCCAATCAAAAGGGTGATGGTTTTGTGTCAATCAAAATCATGAAAGATGGACATGTTGATCATTATCGTGCAAGAAAACTATCTTCAGGTGAGGAAAGAGTTCTGATGATTCATGAAAAGAGTGATTCATTTCACACCCCATCGATGATTCAGATCGGACCTTATCATGTCATAGATTCAACCATTGAGTGGATTGAAGATGAAATGAATCATATGATTGATCAAAAAATCTCTCCCCTCTATCTTGATGAGATTGGTCACTTAGAACTCAAGAAACAAGGATTTCATCACATCCTCTTAAACATGCTTCATGCACCGGTTGATCTTGTTCTTGTAATCAGAGATCAATGGATGAAAGATGTAGTTCAAACCTATAACATGAACGATGTTGACCTGATTGATGTGAAGTAAAGGAGTATCACGATGTATGATTTAGCGATTATCAATGGAAAAGTTTATCGAGATCAATCTTTCCATCCGATGAATATCTATGTTCAAAATGAAAAGATTGTAGAACTAACAACAGGTTTTTTACCTGCTGAAACGATCATCGATGCCAATCACTTAGAGGTATTACCAGGCATGATCGATCCTCATGTTCATTTTGAACTCGATCTAGGATGGATGAAGTCGGTCGATGATTTTCAAAGTGGTAGTGATGCTGCGATTCATGGAGGAGTCACATCGATTATTGACTTCTTGGAACCTGTTGATAATGAAATCGATCTTGAGCGAGTCTTTTATGAACGACTAGAACAAGCAAAAAAAGCAACCGTCGATTATTCTTTTCATGCGACAATTAAGAATCCTAAATGTGATCTAGAAGTCTTTGTCAAGAAGATGATATCACTTGGCATGTATACTCTCAAACTATTCACGACATACTCTGATTCTCATCGAAGAACCTATGATCGAGAGATATATCGATTATTAGAACTATCGCATCAGTATCATTTTTTACTCCTCGTTCATACCGAAGATGATGATCAAATTGTGTTAGACCCACGTTTTACCTATCGCGATTTACCGATCTCAAGACCTCGAATGAGTGAAACAACTGAAGCGCTTAAACTTGCCAAGTATGTACGTGAAACAAAGGGTTATCTCTACATGGTTCATCTCTCAAGTGGAAAAACGCTAGAAACTTTAATTGAACACTATGCTGATATTTTACATACACACTTCTTTATTGAATCATGCCCACACTATTTTACGTTTAATGAAGAAAAATTAAATACCAAACAGGGGTATTTATATACGTTTGCTCCGCCGCTTCGACCCAAAGAAGATCAAATGCTTTTACGTCATTTGATTGATCATGTGGATACGATAGGTACGGATCATTGTGCCTTTATGATGAAGGATAAAATGAAGGAACAACTATCTGCGATACCTCTTGGTATTGGTGGTATTGAGTTCTCATTACCCATCATGAGAAAGCATATTGGGGATAAAGCTATTGATTTAATGAGTCAGCGTGTAGCAATCATTCAAGGCTTGAAACATAAAGGAAAAATAGATATCGGTTATGATGCAGATGTAGTGATCAATATGCCTGTTGACCACTTGATTTATACACATCATGGAACGTGTGATTATACTGTGTATCAAAACATGAAAGTTCATGGAAAACCACTGATTGTCATCCGTCGTGGAGAAGTCGTTCTCGATCAAGGTGTCCTTGTGAAACATCCAGGTCGTTGGATAGAGGGGGGACCAGTTCATGATTAAAGCTATCACTAACACAACACTCTACGATTTCCATCATTTCATGGAAGATGCGTATATCATTTTCGATGAAGAAATACTTGAAATAGGCTTGATGAAGCAATTTATCAACCGCAACTATACTATCATCGATGGGAAAGATCACTGGGTATTACCAGGGCTTATCTGTGGTCATACCCATCTCTATTCGGCATTTGCTCGAGGATTGATGATGCCCTTTCATCCTCATCATTTTCAAGAGATCTTGGATCAGCTATGGTGGAAGTTAGATCGACATCTTGATCTTGATATGATTTATTACAGTGGGCTTGTTTTTGCATCTGATTTCCTTAAGCATGGCGTGACAACCATTATTGATCATCATGCCAGTGGAAAAGATATCAGAGGATCATTAAAGATGCTTTCTCGTGCTGTATCACATGATGTAGGCCTTCGAGGAATCTATGCGTTTGAAACGAGTGACCGCTTTGATGTTAAGGCATGTATTCAGGAAAATGTGTCATTTACCTCAAATTCCGTATCAGATTTTAAACGTGGTTTATTTGGTCTACATGCATCCTCATCACTCAGTGAACAAACACTTAAACAGGTCAAAAAGAAACTTGGTGATCGTCCGATTCATATCCATGTTGCTGAAAGTGAGATGGATGAACTTGATGCGAAGATGAGATACAGTAAGCCCATTATTCATCGTTTAGCCGATCATGGATTACTCAATCCCAACAGTATCATTGCTCATGCCATTCATATCGATGATGATGAACTCGACTTGATTCAAAAACACCAAAGTGTCATTGCAGTCAACATCAGTTCAAACATGAATAATGGCGTTGGATGTCCACCTATTCATCGATTCATCGAAAAAAAGATTCCAGTGATTATTGGTAATGACGGCATTTCATCCAGCATAACCACTGAATATTTAGCACTTTATTACATGATGCATCATCAAGACCAAAGCCCCAATCCATTTCAATTATCGAATCTTTTGAAGATGATTCATGATACGTACACCTATGCAAACTCAATGCTTGAAACGAAACTTGGAGAATTCAAACAAGGTTATCAAGCAGATCTCTTAATGATTCCTTATATTCCTCCAACAGAAGCGAGTGAAGAAAATGCCTTTGGACATCTGTTCTTCGGTATGTTCAATGCTTTCCAACCCAAGCATGTATGGATTAAAGGAGACATAAAAATCAAGAATTATCAAATCAAAACATCATTAGAAAATAAAATCAAACAAGCCCAACAAGCATCAAAACGCTTGTGGGACATCTTGAGTAAGGATGTGTAATCGATGGATATAACCACTTCATTTGATGGATTTAGATTAAAAAACCCACTGATGCCAGCAGCTGGACCACTTGTGGGTGATGATGAAAAGATGAAGTATCTACAAGATCTAGGATGTGGTGCAATGGTGGCTAAAACAATTTCCACCCATGATGCACATATCCCTAAACCTTGTATCTATAGTGAAAAAAACTATGTCATGAATAGTGAACTATGGAGCGAGTATCCCAAAGAAACGTGGATTCATACATTTTTACCCAATTATATAAAAATCAAAACCATACCTTTATGGATCAGCGTTGGTTATACCAAGGAAGATATGGAAGTCCTCATTCCTTTATTGGATCCTTTTGCTGATGCGTTTGAAGTATCAACCCACTATGTAGGGACAAACCTTGATACGATTGCTGATACCGTAAAGACGATTCGAAAACATACAAAAAAGCCTTTGTACATGAAGATTAGTCCACATATCCCTAATCCAGCAGGTTTTGCTAAAGTCATCAAGGAAAATGGAGCCAACGGGGTGGTTGCAATCAACTCTCTTGGACCGACCATGAAAATTGATCTTCAAACCAAATCGATCATCTATGGAAATGAATCAGGTTTTGTGTGGACATCAGGACCTGCGATTAAACCGTTAGCACTTGCAACGATCTATACGATTAAAAAGGCAGAACCATCACTCACTGTCATTGGAGTAGGTGGAATCGAATCTGCGGATGATGTGATTGAATTTCTTTTAGCAGGTGCCAGTGCAGTCCAAATGCTTTCAGCTGCACTTATCAAAGGAAAGCAACTCTATAAAAAAATCATTGATGATTTACCAGAAAGACTTCAAAAATATGGATTTAGTAGTGTTGAAGAAGTCAAACAAACTGTTTTAAAAAATGAAGTTAAATATAAACGTTCTGTACCTACTCTCATTGAAGAAAAATGTATCACATGTGATCTTTGTGTGAAAGTCTGTCCATATTTTGCGATTGAGATGCTCGATAGGATCACATTTGATGAACATAAATGTTTTGAATGTGGTCTATGTGTTGCTAAATGTCCAACACACGCGATCGTGATGGATCATTAGAGGTTAAACATGAAGGATATATCAAAATCAATACCCAAAGTTGATAATCCTGAAAAATTATCGGGAAGAGCACGCTATGTCAGTGACTATGAGATTCCTGGTCTTTACTATGCCAAAACACTAAGATCCACCTATCCATATGCGAATTTCCATGTCAATAAACCCTCTCTTCCAGAAGGTTATTACATCATCGATGCGAGTCACCTTCCTTACAAAAATGTGGTGAAAATGATTGAAGAGGATTGGAAAGTATTTGCGGATCAAGAAGTCAATTATATCGGTGAACCGATACTACTTGTGATTGGTCAAGATCAAGAAGTCATTCAAAACATCTTAAGTCACATTGAAGTGATCTATGAACCTAAACAACCCACGTTTGATCAAGGTCATGTGGTGATCACGAAATCTTACCAAAAAGGTGATCCGAAACGAGCATTCGATGATGCTGATCAGATTATTGAAGAACGTTTTGAAACAGGGTACCAAGAACAAGCCTATATTGAGCCACAAGGCATGATTGCATATCCAGAAACAGATGACAAAATCACATTAATAGGATCGATTCAGTGCCCGTATTATGTTAAAAATGCGGTTCTTGAAGCGTTGGGTTATGATGATAAGAATGTTCGCGTCATACAACCTGCAGTTGGTGGAGCATTTGGTGGGAAAGAAGAATTTCCATCGATGATAGCTTGTCAACTCGCAGTTGCAGTTCATCATCTTCATGTGCCCATCAAGATGATCTATGAGCGTGAAGAAGATATGATCTCAACCACGAAGAGACATCCATCCTATATCACGATTCAAGCTGCAATCAAAAACAATCATATCACAGCTTTCAAAACACATGTCAGTATCAATGGTGGAGCCTATATCGGTTTATCCAGTGTCGTGCTTTCACGCGCGATGTTAGCAGCAACTTCCGCGTATACCATAACGAATTTAGATGTGACAGGTGATGTTTATCTCACCCATACAGTGCCTACTGGAGCTTTTCGAGGTTTTGGTGCACCCCAAATGATTTTTGCTGTCGATATGATGATAGAACATCTCGCAAAGAGGTTAAAGATAGATAGCCTAACATTTCGTATGAGTCATCTTGCGAAACAAAACGACCTAACATCAACAAGCGGATTATTTAGAGATCCAATCATCATGCCTAAAATGATTGAAAAAGCGATCAAGATGTCAGATTATATCGAGAAAAGCAAGAGATACCATCATCCATTATCTTATCAAGGCATCGGCATGAGTTTCTTCCTTCATGGATGTGGATTCACAGGTAGTGGTGAAGCTGAACATATTCATGCAAAAGTCAAACTCATCAAAGATGAGAGAGATGATGTCTATATTGAAGTTGCAACTGTCGATATGGGACAAGGTCAACTGACGACATTAAAGAAAATTGTTGAACATGTTTTAGATCGTCAAGATATCCATGTGATTTATGAAGGTGCTGATACGGATGATGTCCCCGATTCTGGTCCAACGGTTGCATCTAGAACAACCATGATTGTTGGGGGGTTACTCGCACGTGCAGCACTCAAACTGAAACAATCATGGAAGAGTCATGAAAAGATGGAAATCATTGAATCGTATGTTCAACCTGAATACATGAAGTGGAATGAAGAAAATCTTCAAGGTGATGCCTATCCTGCATATTCATGGGGTGTTAATGTTGTTGAAGTTGAGGTTAATCCGATAACCTATGAAGTGAATCTCAAACATATATGGAGTGTTTATGATATTGGAAAAGTCATCGACGTACGCTTAGCCTTGGGCCAAGCTGATGGTGGTATTGCACAAGGTGTCGCCTTTGGATATCTTGAAAAAATGGATGTTCGTGAAGGCAAAGCTATCCATAAGAATTTCACGGATTATATCATCCCCACTTCAAAAGATGTCTGTCCAACAGAAACCATCTTTATGGATAACCCCTATGCATTGGGTCCATATGGGGCGAAAGGCTTAGGTGAACTGACGCTTGTTGGTGGAGCACCTGCAGTTGCTTTAGCGATTGAGATGGCCATCAAGAAGCCGATACATAAGATTCCAGCAACACCAGAGATGATCATGGAGTTGATTGAACATGAAGATTAAATGTGTATTGAATAACCAAATCATCGAACATGATACCGATCCAAGTCGTCGACTTTTGGATGTTATAAGAGATGAACTTCACCTCAAAGGGACGAAAGAGGGATGTGGTGAAGGTGAATGTGGAGCATGTGCGATTCTTTTGGATGGTCACATTGCCCATAGTTGCTTGATGCCCTTTGCTCATGTGAAGGATCGAAAGATCACAACGATTGAAGGATTTAGTAAGACTCCACAGTATCATGTGATTGAAGAAGCGATGATAGAAGAAGGTGGATCACAATGTGGGATTTGTTCACCAGGGATGATCTTAGCTGCTCAAAGTTTATTAACACAAAATCCACACCCCACTGAAGATGAAGTTAGAGAAGCCTTAACAGGTAATCTTTGTCGGTGCACAGGATATAACATGATCATTAAAGCTATTTTAAGAGCAGCCAAACGAGGTGAGGGATTATGGTAAATCACATGATACCTTCTACACTCAAGGAAGCTTTATCGATCATCCAAGATGGCACATACATGATTCTTGCTGGTGGTACAGATCTGATGGTTCAACATCGATCAGCCGCACAAACTCCCCCTCGTTTTAAGAAGAATGTTTGTTACATCAATCATATAAAAGAACTGAATTATATCGTTACAGATGAGACGTCACTTCATATTGGTGCATTAACTACCTTAGAAACAATGGTGCATTCAAATTTGGTTCCAAAGCTATTAAAAGATGTCATTTCCGATATTGCATCTCCAGGTATTAGAAATCTTGCGACACTTGCAGGAAATATCTGTAATGCATCACCTGCAGGAGATACACTGGTCTATCTCTATGCCGTTGATGCATCAGTGTGTCTACAAAGTATCCATCAAAAACGAATCATTCCGATACAAGAATTCATTATTGGCCCCAGAAAAACAATCATCAAACCCGATGAAATCATGACAGAAATCATTATTCCCAACCGTCATGATGAATATCAAAAATGGGTTAAAGTGGGACCTAGAAAAGCTGATGCTATATCGAAAGTTTCATTGATTGGACTCGCTACATGTCAAGACGATACCATCGTTGATTTTCGTATGGCGTGGGGTGCTGTCTATCAAACAGTATTAAGAAAACCCGATATTGAAAAACAAATCATTGGTACGAAAACGAGAGATTTATACAAGATACAAGATCATATCATCAACGCATATGATCCATGGATACAACCCATTGATGATCAGAGATCAACAAAGGTCTACCGAAAAAAGGTTGCGATCAATTTACTGATTGATTTTATCGCATCCATTGGAAAGGAATGATGGCATGGATAAAAAACGCATCTTGAATATGTGTCGAGGATTAGAAAAGGCAACACTCGTCTTTAAACATGCGAAAATCATCAATGTTTACAGTAAAGAAATCGAAGAAAAAGATCTTGCTGTTCACGATGGTATCATTCTTGGTATTGGTGATTATCAAGGTATCGAAGAAGTTGATCTATCAGGATATTATATCGCACCAGGATTCATCGATGGTCATGTCCATATTGAATCATCAATGCTAACACCTGGTGGTTTTGCACGTATTGTCGTTCCCAAAGGAACAACAACGGTTATTGCTGATCCCCATGAGATTGCAAACGTTAGTGGGATTAAAGGGATTGAATTTATGCTAGAAAGCAGTGAACACATTCCACTCAATGTCTATATGATGATACCTTCTTGTGTACCAGCAACCAAAGATGAAAACAGTGGAGCCATCATTACTGCTCAAGATATTAGAAAACTTAAAAAACATCCTCGTGTCATTGGTTTGGGGGAAGTTATGGACTATCCTTCCGTAATTCAAGGTGATCGAATGATTCACGAAAAAATAGACGTGATGAAAACGTCAAACATTGATGGACATGCACCTGACCTGTGTGGATTCGATTTGAATGCTTATGCTTATGCTGGTATTCAAACCGATCATGAGTGTACCTATCCAAAATCGATGATCGAACGCATTAGACGGGGTATGTATGTTCACTTAAGAGAAGGCTCAGCGACGCGAAATACAAGACCTTTACTTCAAGGATTAAAGAAGCAATATCTCAACCGTACACTCTTTTGTACAGATGATAAACACCCTGAAGATATTCGTCTAGAAGGGCATATCAACTATAATGTGAATTTAGCAATCGAAGAAGGAATTGACCCGATCGATGCTATCTCGATGGCAACCATTAATGCTGCAACATGCTATCACTTAAAGGATGTGGGAGGTCTTGCTCCCGGTAAAATGGCTGATTTTATCGTCTTTAACGATTTAAAGCACATTGACCCAGCCTATGTTTACAAGAGAGGTCAACTTGTCGCAAAAGATGGTGTTCCTCTTTTCGAGCATAAGCAGATGATACCACGTGATGTTTTGAACACGGTTCAATTCAATGATGATTTCATCTCGTTTGATTTACCTCTTGATCAAGAATATGCACATGTGATTGGTTTAATTAAAAATAACATTATCACCAATCATCTCATTGAAAAAGTTGATCATCAGGATCATCATTTCAACTATCATCCGGAACAGGACATCATGAAACTTGCAGTCATTGAAAGACACCACAAGAGAAACAGCATGGCTGTAGGTCTTGTGAAAGGATTTGGTTTCAAAGATGGTGCAATCGCCATGACCATCGCACACGACTCACATAATATCGTGATAGCAGGAACCTCAGATGAAGCGATGCGATGTGCGACACAAAAGATTAAAGAACTCCAAGGCGGAATCGTTATTGTTGAACATGATCGTGTTGTTGATTATCTTCAACTCGAAATCTCAGGGATCATGACCAATCAACTAGAACACCATGTTGAACAATCACTCTCTCGAATGAAGCAAAAGATGAACGAGATGGGATATCAGAAAGATATGGGTGACCCCTTTATCGCACTCGCATTTCTAGCTTTACCCGTTATTCCTAAGCTCAAAATGACCGATCGCGGTTTATTTGACGTTGAATCATTTCGTATTATCCCGATTGCATATGATCAGAAGGCTCAATCATGAATCCATATATCACAGGTTTACAATGCACGAAGTGTCATCAAATTTTTCATCCAAATGAAGTTAAAACCACATGTCCCCTGTGTGGTGATGAAGGTATCTTAGATGTTTTATATGATTATCAGGCGATGAAAAGCACATTGAATCGCCAATCTCTTGAACATAATCATGATTACACGATGTTTCGATATTTAGACTTATTACCAATCGAAAGCACACATACACCGAAGATGCTTAAGATTGGATGGACACCCTTATATCAAACGAATCATCTTCACAAGATTCTTCATGTTCGAGAACTCTATATCAAAGATGATGGACTCAATCCAAGTGGTTCACTCAAAGATCGTGCAAGCGCGATTGCTGTTTTACGTGCGATTGAAGAACATAACCCGATTATTTCATGCAGTTCAACAGGTAACGCGGCATCGTCTTTAGCCGCAAGCGCAGCACGCATGGGTATTAAGACAATTATCTTTGTTCCAAAAAGAGCACCTTTAGGGAAACTTGCGCAACTTCAAATTTATGGTGCACATGTCATCATGGTTGATGGTGATTATCAAGATACCTATAATCTTTCAAAAAAGGCTATCGATCATTATGGATGGTATAACCGAAATGCGGCTATTAATCCTTATCTTGTGGAAGGGAAAAAGACAGTTGCTTTGGAGATTGTTGAGCAACTCAAATTTAAACCCACCGATTGGGTTGTTGTTTCAGTCGGTGATGGTTGCACGATTGCAGGCGTCTACAAAGGATTTTATGACTTGAAACAACTAGGACTCATCGAGACGATACCTAAACTATTAGGTGTCCAAAGTGAAGGATGCAATCCATTAGTTAAGGCATTTCACACCCATTCACCATGCGAAGTGATGGAAGAAAAGACGTTAGCAGATAGTATTTCAGTCGGTCTACCACGCAATCCCATCAAAGCACTTCATGCTGTTCGCGCATCCTTAGGAACAATGATCGATGTATCTGATCAACATATTCTTGATGCGATGCACATCATGGGCAAACATGAAGGTATCTTTGGAGAACCTGCAGCAGCTGCAGCATGTGCAGGACTGATCAAAGCACGTCATCTTAACATCATTAAACCCCATGAAACAATCACCATCATCAATACGGGGAATGGATTAAAAGATCCTAAACACGCAGTATCAGCAATCCAAGAACCCAAATTGATGAAACCTGATATCGATATACTGATCAAATATCTTGAACAAGAAGGAGAACAATAACATGAAAGGTATTCCTTTTGGACCAACCTATGATGAGATGTTACATCCCAACCTGATTGATCCTTCATTAAAACAAAAGATTAAAGACGCATCACAGCATGAACTCGATCCGATGAATTTATTCCGTATCACATGGAAAGATGGAAAACAGAATGTTCATCATATCGTTTTACCGCATGAACTCACAGGAGTTGATGCCAACATCGTGGTCCTGATTGGTAAATATTTCCCATCCGGATCACATAAAGTAGGACCTGCCTATTCAACGCTCATTGAAGGATGCGTGGACGGTGATATCATCCCAGGAAAACATACGATTTTAGGTCCATCAACCGGGAATTTTGGAATTGGAGTTTCTTACATCTGTAATCTCATGAAACTTGATTCCATCGTGATTATGCCTGATAACATGAGTAAAGAACGTTATGATCGCATTTTAAAGTATGGTGCAAAACTCGATTTAACACCAGGTACAGAATCGGATGTCATCTTGACACTTGAGAGAACCTATAAATTAAAAGAGAACCCCAACTATCGAAGCCTTGCTCAATTTGAATTACTACCGAATTATCGTTTTCATCGACATGTGACAGGAAACAGTGCCATTGAAGCGGTTAAGCATATCGGAAATGGACGCATTGCATGTTTTGCATCAGCACCCGGTAGTGCCGGTACACTTGCTGCAGGTGATCAGATTAAAGCCGTTTTTCCAGAAGCTAAAATCGTTGCACTCGAACCTTATGAGTGTTCAACCTTGAGTGATGGTGGTCGTGGACAACATCGTATTGAAGGTATTGGAGACAAGATGTGCACACTCATTCATAATGTGTTAAATACGGATTTCATTGCACAAATCGAAGATGATGATACCGTCAAAGGATTAAAGATCATCCATGATGCACCTCATATCTTAGTTGAATATGGGATAAATCCTCAAGTTGCAGAATCGATGAGAGATCTCTTTGGTGTCTCAACCATCTGTAATATCCTTGGTGCCATCAAAATGGCGAAATATTTAAAACTTGGTCCACAAGATAACATCGTTACGATTGCAACCGATGGTTTTGATCGCTACGAAAGTGTCATTGATAATCTTAATCATCGCGTACTAGAAACAGAGGACTTTGTTTTAAGAAGATGGTTTAAAGATATTTTCTTGAAGGCGAATACTGATCATATCATCGATACACGCTCAACATCTGAAAAAGAAAGATTGTATCAACAAAAAGAAAAAGATTGGCTTAAATTTGGGTATACAAAAGCTTATCTTGATTCGATGAAAAACATGGATTTTTGGAACCATGAATACGACAAAGTAAAATACTATAACGAAAAGATCAAAGCATTAAGAGGAAAAGAGTGAGACTATGAAGTTTAAAGAAATCGTTGAACGTGCGCATCGTTATCTCCCAGAAATGACACAATTTTTAAGAGATATGGTACGTATACCCAGTGAATCATGTCATGAAAAAGATGTTATCTTACGCATCAAAGAAGAGATGGAAAAGGTTGGTTTTGATCGTATTGAAATCGATCCTATGGGCAATCTTTTAGGATATATGGGTCATGGAAAACATCTCATCGCGATGGATGGCCACATCGATACCGTGGGTATTGGTGAAAAAAAGAATTGGACCTTTGATCCTTATGAAGGCTATGAAAATGACAAGGAAATTGGAGGTCGTGGAACAAGCGATCAAGAAGGTGGCATGGCATCGATGATCTATGCCGCAAAGATCATCAAAGATTTAAAACTTGAAGATGAATATACCTTACTCGTCACAGCAACCGTTCAAGAAGAAGATTGTGATGGTTTGTGCTGGCAATACATCATTGAACAAGACAAAATCAAACCAGAATTTGTGGTAATCACAGAACCCACTTCATGTCGTATTTATCGTGGTCATCGTGGTCGCATGGAAATCAAAGTTTCAACCCATGGTATCAGTTGTCATGGTAGTGCACCTGAACGAGGAGACAATGCAATCTTTAAGATGGCGCCTATTCTTTTAGAACTTCAAGCGCTGAATGAAAAACTCAAACACGATGATTTTCTAGGTAAGGGTACACTGACTGTGAGTGAAGTCTTCTTTAGTTCACCATCACGATGCGCGGTAGCAGACGGTTGCACAGTCTCGATTGATCGAAGACTCACACATGGAGAAACTTTTCAATCAGCCATTAAAGAAATCGAAGCGTTACCCAGTGTCAAAAAAGCGAAAGCTACCGTTGAGATGTACACGTATGAAAGACCTTCGTATACAGGATTAGTCTATCCAACCGATTCATACTTCCCAACTTGGGTCATACCTGCTGAACACCATGTATGTCAAAGTGCAGTTGCTGCTTATGAAGGGTTATTCAACACAAAACCCATCGTTGACAAATGGACATTCTCAACCAATGGTGTATCCATCATGGGACGACACAACATCCCATGCATCGGTTTTGGTCCTGGTCACGAAGAAGAAGCACATGCTCCAAATGAAAAGACGTTTAAAGATGAACTTGTTCAAGCCTGTGCCATGTATGCAGCACTTCCAGGTATGTATATTCAAGCAATTAAAGGAGAGAAAAAATGAAACCACTATTTAAAGGAAGACATTTCATCACGTTAGAAGAATGGACGAAAGATGAGATCAATACCTTACTTGAAGTATCGAAAGATCTAAAGCATAAATTTTTAAACAACATTCCTACCCCTTATCTCTTGCATAAAACAGCATTCTTAATGTTCTTTGAACAATCAACACGGACAAGAAATTCAATGGAAGCAGGTTTAGCACAACTCGGTGGACATGCAACATTCTTAGATACATCCATGATGCAGATTTCTCATGGAGAAAGTGCGAAGGATACAGCAGTGATTCTATCTTCCTATGGTCATGGTATTGCATGTCGTAACTGTTTTTGGGGTGTCGGTAATAAATACTTACGTGAAATGGCAGCTAACTCTACAGTCCCCATCATGAATCTTCAATGTGATTTATTCCATCCGATGCAAGCTCTTGCTGATTTGATGACGATACAAGAAGTAACACCTACAACAAAACATCTCAAGGTGTCGATTATATGGGCATATGCGAAGAGCCATAAAAAGCCTATCAGTGTTCCCCTTTCACAAATCTTACTCTTCCCACGATATGGGATTGATGTCACTTTAGCTTATCCTCTTGGCTATGATCTTCCCGATTGGGCGATTGAAAAAGCGAAGAAGAATGCCAAAGAAAACGGTGGATCCTTTAGAATCACACATGACATGGAAGAAGCATATCGTGATGCAGACATTGTCATTCCTAAGAACTGGGGTAGCTGGGTCAATAATCAATCGACGGTTGTTGTTGATGATCTCTTAGAGTCCTACAAAGGATGGAAATGTACTGAAGAGATGATTAAACTTGCTAAACCCAATGTAAAATACATGCATGCCCTTCCTGCAGATCGAGGAAATGAAGTGGAAGATTCAGTCATCGATGGACCTCATTCCATCGTCTATCAAGAAGCTGAAAACAGACTTCATACCGCAAAAGCCGTCATGGCAATGACAATGGGCGATAAGTAAATGAAAAGGGATGATCTCATGTGAGGTCGTCCCTTCTTGATTTAATAAATTTGTTTTTCTTTTTCCTGATATTCTTTAAAGAGTTTTAAGCAAGCCCGCCGATGTTCTTCTTCAAGAATTAAATCTTTACTTTCAATTTCCTTTTGACGCATGAGATCATAGATCATGTCATCACGAAAACCAATGTTTTCAGCATCTTTGGGTGTGCATCCATAAATGACGTGTTTGATGTTGGACCATACAATCGCACCTAAACACATCGGACATGGATAACACGATGTTACAAGCGTGTAGCCTGTTAAATCATGTGTTCCTAAAAGTTTTCCTGCTTGTCTAATCGCATTGATTTCTGCATGTGCGGTTGCATCATGGTCGTGTAAAACAGAGTTTGATGCAACGACAAGAACATGCCCTTCTGGATCAAGGATGGCAGCACCAAAGGGCCCTCCGATGTTTTGATTCATCGTATCACGTGCTTTTTCAATCGCAAGTTTCATGGCTTTACTCGTATCGAATGTGGAGCTCAATTCAACACCTCTTGGATTCAATTTTTCGTTTTTTTGTATCTATAGTATACTCTATAGGCTTACTTTTGTGAGAAAAATCATCGATAAAAACCAAATGATATGATAAGCTCCCTTGTTGATTGAAGAAAGTTAAGGTATCATGGATATGAATTGATGAGGTGAACCATGAAGAAAAGTGATTTTATTTGGATAGTGATCATTGTTTTAATCTCTCTTTTTATTTTTTTACCTTTCACGAATCCTCTTTTTACGAAGTGGACCACAGACTACCCATATCTGATGGGTTTTTTAAAGACGATGATCCTTGCAAGCATGGGTGAAATGCTTGTTAAACGTATTAAAACAGGTTTTTATACCAAGGATCCAGGACTATGGATGAAAGCCATCATCTGGGGATTATTAGGGATGGCCTTTGTGTTTGTCTTTCCTCTTTTTGATGGGGGTATCAAAGCCGTCTTTCATGATCAAACCATCTTTGATCATGCGTTTTTAAACACATTGTTCTACGCATTCATGGTGAGTTTGTCGATGAATCTGATCTTCGCACCGACATTTATGATGTTACATCGTGTGACAGATACCTATATCCATTTATCACAGGGCTCGATTAAACAATTCAAACACGTGAAGCTCGATCAGGTTGTTAACACAATCGATTTCAAATTTTACTTTTCATTTGTTATTGCAAAAACAATTCCTCTCTTTTGGATTCCAGCACATACAATCACATTTATGTTACCCTCAACGTATCGTGTTCTGATGGCAAGTTATCTTTCAATCCTTTTAGGAATCCTCTTGAGTATTAAAAGAACATAACTCATTTTTCGTGTGAAAAAGCATGAAATTTTCATGATTTTTTCAAGTTATTTTCTCTTTTCATCCCATAAAATACCATCTTTTATCGATTTCTTCTTTGGATGATAAAAACATCAATGAAAGTCAAACTAAGGGTTGAAATAAAGCGCTTTCATTGTATAATAGATATGGTGAAGAACGAAAATGATATTCTTACGATCATCATGTACTATCAATCAATGTTGATCCATATTATCTGTATCATTTCCAAACGGTGATCAAAAAAAACCGTTGATTTTTTCATGTGAGAAATGAGCAATAGCTCCGTATAGATAAGAAAGAGAGGAACTACAAATTGTTTAAAAGTACGTATCTTATCAATGTTTATGCTGACCTTCAAAAACGTTATCAGGATCAGCCCGAGTTTCTTCAAGCCGTTGAAGAATTTTTAACATCACTGGATTTACTTGTTGATAAGGATCCACGCATTCAAAAGAACGCTATCGTTGAACGTATTGTTGAACCCGAACGGATGATTAAGTTTAGAGTCTCTTGGGTTGATGATTCAGGAAATGTTCAAGTCAACCGTGCGATGAGAGTTCAATTCAACTCTGCGATTGGGCCATACAAAGGTGGTATTCGTTTCGATAAATCTGTCAATGAATCCATCATGAAGTTCTTAGCCTTTGAACAAACATTTAAGAACTCACTCACCTGTTTACCGATGGGTGGTGCAAAGGGTGGATCTGATTTCGATCCAAGAGGTAAGAGCGATAATGAAATCATGCGTTTCTGTCAAGGGTTTATTCTTGAACTCTATCGCCATATCGGACCAAGAATGGACGTACCTGCAGGGGATTTAGGTGTAGGTGCACGTGAAATTGGTTACATGTATGGCATGTATAAGCGTATTGAAAATGAGTTTAGCGGAACCTTTACATCAAAAGGTATCGAGTCTGGTGGTTCACTTGGTCGTGCAGAAGCGACTGGTTATGGATTATGCTATTTTGTTGAAGAAATGTTAAGAGTCTTCAAGAAAGATAACTTTAAGAATAAGCGTGTGATCGTCAGTGGTGCTGGTAAAGTTGGATCGATGGCTGCTGAAAAAGCGATTCAGTTAGGTGCTAAGGTCGTTGCTATCTCGGATATCTCTGGTGTGATTCATGATGAAAATGGTATCGATATTGAACTTATCAAGAATTTATCGAAGACGAATCAAACCGTTGTTGATAAGTATAAGACCTATCATCCTGAAGCGATTTATAGCCCCAATACGAAAGATATTTGGAAAATTCCATGTGATATCGCCATGCCTTGTGCAACTCAAAATGAGATTTATTTAGATTCTGCTGAAGAACTCGTAAAAAATGGATGTTGGTTAGTTGCTGAAGGTGCAAACATGCCTACAACGATCGAAGCTACCAAGTATTTTAGAGAACACAATGTCTTATTCGCACCAGGTAAAGCATCCAATGCCGGTGGTGTTGCCGTCTCTGGACTTGAAATGACTCAAAATGCGACCTTCCAAAACTGGAGTTTTGAAGAAGTTGACCAAGAGTTACACAGAATTATGAAGCGGATCTTCAATAGATGTCATGAAGCATCATTGAAATATACCGGTAGACCAGATGATCTCATTTCAGGTGCAAACATCGCAGGTTTCATGAAGGTATATGAAGCGATGCTACAACAAGGTGTATAATAGAATTCATGAAGTTTGAATAACCCCGACGTTTGGGGTTTTTCTTTTTTCATCATTGGACATGAAGATTACCTAAAACATCACGGGTGAAAGGATGATGAAAGTGTGATAGAATGGTTTTAACAAGGAGTTGATGACATGTACCCATTTTTATTACCTGAAATATTTGGATATACGATACCTCTCTATGATGTGTTCGTTTTTATCGGGATTACGATGATGCTTATCTATGTGATTCGTCGTTTTGATTTAAAGGATGGCTATTCGAAGAAACAAACGAATCGTATTGTGATGTTAATCGTTGCCAGTTTGATCTTTGCACTCGTATTTTCACTTTTACTTGATGCTGTGTTTCACACGATTAAAGAGGGTGAATGGACATTTGGAACTGTTAGTTTCTTAGGTGCTTTGATCGGTGGATTTACTGCCTTCTTAGTCCTCATGAAATACGGATATAAAGATTCAAACAAAGATATGAAAAAGATTGCAAATACACTCATCACAGGTGTCGTCTTAGCCCATGCATTTGGACGAATTGGATGTTTTTTTGCAGGATGTTGTTATGGCATTCCTACAGAATCATTTATTGGCATGGTTTTTCCAGGTGGTCATTCCCATGAAGTTTATCCAGGAGAAGCGGTATTTCCCACACAACTGTTTGAAGCAGCCTTCTTATTTATTTTATTCTTTGCGTTAAATAAGGTTCAAACATTTAAGAACAAAGAACTTGAAGTTTATTTACTGGGTTATGGTGTATGGCGCTTACTGATTGAATTTATCCGTGGTGATGATCGTGGTGTTTTTATCCCACTCATTCATACAGAGTATAATGTATTCCCTACACCTTCACAATTTATGAGTCTTTTGATGATTATTTTAGGTGTCTATCTAGTCACCAAACACATTAAGAAACAAACGATATAAATCATGATAGAAGTGAATAAAACGTGAATCACGAATCAACATTACCCAAAAAACAAAAAGGACTACTCATCGGAATCATCGTGTCGATGATTCTTTTTCAGTTTGTGATCTCACCTCTTTTGGGAACATCAAAAGATAGTGAGATGATCTCAAATAGTGTGCTTCGAATGTTGGGTGGAAGTGGATTCATCATTCTTTTATTGGGATTTGGTTATCGAAAGATCTTTCATTTCAAACATGCAGGTCAAGCACTTATCATCATGATTCCAGCATTCTTAATTTCTCTCAATAACTTTCCAATCATCGCTTTTTTGGGTGGCAGAGCACAACTGATCGATCCCATTTATCGTGTAATTTTGTTTTTTATTGAGTGTTTAAGTGTTGGTTTTTTTGAGGAAATTATTTTTCGTGGTCTTTTACTCATGTTACTGATCGAACGATTATCAACTAAAAAACATGGCATATGGATTGCAGTTATTTCTTCGTCCATCTTGTTTGGAATGATCCACTTGATCAATCTTATAAACGGAGCTTCATTAAGTGGTACGTTACTACAGGTCATCTATTCGACACTGATGGGCATGTTATGGGCGGTGATGTATCTTCACACCAAGAATTTATGGTTAACCATGGTGTTACATGCAACCTATAATTTCTTTGGTCAAGTGATGTTTTATTTAGGTACAGTCAATAACCGCTTTGATACGTATACGGTGAGCATCACGATTATTTTAGGATGTTTAGTTGCCGTTTATGCATTCATCACATTAAAAGAAGTCATTGAACGACAAAACATGACGACATCTTGATTTGTAATTGATTTCTTATTTCATTGAGGACTATAATGGATTTAAAGCGAGGTCCTTAATCATGCGTTCTGGCAAATGGCTACTCATTGTTTTGATGTTATCGTGGATTGTTAGTTTATCTGGGTGTGGTGATGTCCAACAAGAATATTATGAAGTTCATGTGATCGTTGTTGATGATCAACCCTTTTACTTTATTAATCCTTCAGAAGGAAAAGATACGTTAAGTGCGAATCAGCTGGGTGAAGGTGAAACACTATTTGTTTATTTATATGAACCCATTGATGGTGTTGAATTCACGTATAATCATTTCTTTTCAACGATTCAATCACAGTATGTTGAAACAAATGTTAAGAATGATAAGCTTTATGTATTAGCCAATGCGACCATTGATAATCAGATTACCCAATATTTTTTAGATAAATTTGCATGGCAAGAGTCGCAATCTTAAGATTGATGTGTCATCATGATATCAAAGAGTAGATAGCATCTACTTTTTTCATAAAAGACATCATGATCCATCTGATGTCATGATGATAGAATGTAATTAATCAAACGTAGAGGTGAAGAGATGCCTTTTGAAATCATTCGTCAAGATATTACAAAGATGAAAGTGGATGCGATTGTCAATTCGACCAGCAACATCCCTTTAGTTGGCGGTGGAGTCGATCAAAAAATCCATGAAGTTGCAGGACCCGAGTTGCTCAAAGAAAGAAGCCTATTTGGTTTTATTGAAGATGGACATGCCATCATCACCAAAGGTTATCATCTACAAGCAAAGTATGTGATCCATGTTGCAGGCCCTGTTTATATTGATGGTTTTCATCAAGAACATGATACGCTTTATCGAACATATAAAGGTGTTTTAATGCTTGCTAAGGAAAATCATATTGAATCGATTGCTTTTCCTTTAATATCATCGGGAGCCTATGCTTTTCCACGAGGTGAAGCACTTGATCTTGCATTAAGTGCAATCAAATCTTTCTTGGAACACGAAGAGATGATGATCTATCTTTGTGTCTATGATGAAGCATCTTATCAAGTCTCCAAAGAACGATTAATCTCAGTTAAATCATATATTGATTCGAATATTTTATTCGAGCCAACAATAAATTATAGTCATGAGATATTCGATCGGTATGAATATGCTCCTGGTAAAGTAGTCTCAAAGAAGGATAGATCGTTAAACGATGTACTTGATCAATTAGATGAGACATTTGCAGAAAGTCTTTTTCGATTGATCGACGAAAAGGGGTTTGATGATATATCAGTTTATAAACGAGCCAATATTGACCGTAAGCTCTTCTCAAAGATTAAAAGTAACCCAAACTATCAGCCCAGCAAACAAACAGTGATTGCATTCGCGGTTGCTCTTGAACTCAGTTTAGATGAAACGAAAGATATTCTTGCTAAAGCTGGATATGCGCTGTCACCCAGTCAACCCAGTGATCTCATTATCCAATACTTCATTGAAAGAGAAATCTATGATCTCTATGAAATCAATCGCACACTCTTTGCTTTTGATCAAAAGACCATTGGTGGAATCGACTAATTCATTTGTCGCTTTTCAAACGACCCAATCATCATTTCATTCATGTATCCTTAGTGTGTAAAACAAAAACAAAGGAGAGATACAATGAAAAAAGATTTGGTTGAAATGGTATTCATTTTGGATCGTAGCGGATCGATGGGTGGACTCGAGAAACAAACGATTGCTGGATTTAATGAACTCTTAAACAAACAAAAGTTTGTAGAAGGAGAAGCAGTGATCTCAACGATTCTCTTTGATGATCAGTTTGAAGTTTTGCATCACCGTGAAGATATCAAAACAATCAAGCCACTGACGGAAAAAGAGTATTTTGTAAGAGGTTCAACAGCTTTATTGGATGCTATTGGTCGTAGCATAAGAAAGATTGTCGGTATTCATAAACAACTCAAAGACGAATATAAACCCGAAAAGACACTCTTTATCATCACGACAGATGGTATGGAAAATGCAAGTCAAGAGTTCTCATATAAAGATATTCGAAAAGCAATTGAATATCAAAAAGAAAAGTACGGGTGGGAGTTTATCTTCTTAGGTGCGAACATCGATGCTGTAGAGACTGCAGGACGATTTGGAATTCATGCTGATCGTGCTGCCAATTATCACGCAGATGAAATGGGGACAGAGTTGAATTACCGGGTTCTTGATGAGGCAATTAGTGAATTTCGAGTAAATAAGTGTGTTGCACCAGATTGGAAAGAGAAGATTGATAAAGACTATAAGAAACGTTCATAAATTGACTTGATAAAATTCACACAATTTTTGATATAATGAAGATACCATAAAGAGAAGGCGAGAGACAAGCTCGATGACCCTTCAGCAACCTGCAAACGTAAGGTGCTAAAGCTTGGATGATGGGTCATACATGATATTTATACCCATCACACGATGGGTTTTTCTTTTGGTAGAAAGAGGATAAAATGAATACGATTAGAAAATGGTTGTTAGTTTCAAAACCACATGGTGAAGTTGAAATCATCAAACGTGATATCAATATTCACATTCCGATTAACCGTATGCTTGATCAAGTAGGGTTTTATGCGATGGACTCAATTAAAGTAAATGGGGTCACGTATCTTTACGTGTATGATGAATGTGAAAGATACACCAAAAAATCAAAGTTGCTGATTGCACGTATCGGTTATACTGGTTCAGGTGAAGGACTCGTGCATATGAAAGATGATGATTTATATCATGTGCAAGAAATCATCAATCAACTGATGATACATGGTGAAGCATTCATCAATTAGACATAAAAAAGCGGATATATTCATCCGCTTTTTGTCTTTATGATGCGATTTACTTGATAGATAAGAGCAATCCTTTTTCTGCTTCAGTCACGATAAAGCCAAGTTCACCTGTGTGATCTTCACAAATATTGGTTGGATTATTGCCGGGAAGTTTAATCTGTTTGATGAGGTTACCTTTCGTATCAAAAACCCAGACCATACCGGTTGCATACACCGATGCATAGATGAGATTATCCTTTGATAAGGTGAGTCCATCAGGTTCAGCAACACCACCAATAGTGTAGAAGGTTCTTATGTTTTCAATCTTAAGTGTCTGCTTATTCCAATCACCAATCAGTAGACGGTGTTGCCACGTCTCATTGATGATGATATTTTTCTCGTGATTAATCAAAAGTAATCCATTGGGAAACCACATATTTTCTGCAATCATCGACACTTCTTTGTTAGGCTTCATCACACACATATACCCGATAGGTGCTTTTTGTGATCCACCAGGGCAGGTAAATAGAATATTGCCCTCAGCATCTTGAATCAGATCATTAGGTGCTCGTAGTGTTTCTCCATTGATCTTGTCTGCAACAACGTTAGTTTCTCCTGTTTTTAAGTCAAGAATTCTAAGTTTATTTCCAAAAGCATCACAAAACATGAGTGTATCATTATCTAAAGCGAGCAGTCCATTAGGTCCACCACCGACATGAAAACGTGATGTCGATTTGGTATCGCGATGATACTCGGTGATAAAGCCACCTAAGAGTTCAACAAAGAAAATACGACCATTGGGTGTAATCGCAGGACCTTCTGGGAATTTTAAACCAGTTGTTACAATCGAAACATTCATTAGAATAAACCTCCATCAGGATCTTCGTTTGGACCATAGAGAATAAGACCACCATCTACACGAATCGTCACACCGGTGATATAACTTGCTTCATCAGAGACAAGATAGGAAACAATACCTGCAATATCATCAGGTTTACCCATACGTTTGAGTGGAATAAGATGACTTGCAAATCCATTTTTGAGTGCATCCATGGAATAATCATTACGAACAGCGGTTGCTCCTGGAGCAACAGAATTGACCGTGATACCGTGTTCACCGAGTTCAATCGCAAGTGATTGTACCATCCGGTTAAGGGCTGCCTTAAGCGATCCATAGATGGCATCGTTTCGATAAGCTCTTTCTCCACGCGATGATGAAATGAAGATGATGCGACCAGGAATGTGATGTTTGACCATATAATTAGCAGCAACCTTACTTGCAAGAACATAACTGCGATAATTGAGTCCATACATGAATTCCATAACCTGGGGATCTAAGGTTTGAATGGTTGTAAAACGTGCTTTTCCTGCATTGCATATAAGAACATCTAAACCACCTAAATCCTTAATGGCTTGCTCAGTGACTTGAGTGGGGACATCAGGTTCCTGTAGATTGGCTTGATAATAGAAACCTCGCATGCCACAGGCTTCAATCTCTTTTTTTAAAGATTCAGCGTCCTCAATTTCAGTATGATATGTGAAAGCTACATCATAACCCAGTGAAGCGAGTTTTAAGGCAATTCCGCGACCAATCCCGCGGCTTGCTCCAGTAATAAAGACTTTTTTTGACATGTTACACCTCTTAAGGATTGACCAATGTACCATCAGGTAACCGGGTTTGCGTCCATGTGGTCACCTCTGTTTTAATGGGGTATTTTTTTGCAAGTTCTTCATTGATATCAATACCTAAACCCGGTTTATTGCTGACATATAAATATCCATCTTTCGCATAAGGCATACCTGGGAATACTTGATACATGAGGTCAGAGAAACCACACCATTCCAAAATACCTGTGTTATGGGTGTGTAAGCTTAGATGAACGTTAGCTGCATGTCCAACAGGTGAGACATCACCGGGGCCATGCCATGCGGTACGAATGCCAAATTGTTCAGCAAAATAAGCAAGCTTTCTTGCAGGTGTGAGTCCACCAATTTGACTTAAATGGATACGAATAAAATCAATCAGACGATTCTTAATTAAATATTCCCATTCCTTAGGATTATTAAAGAGTTCTCCAATACCAATCGGGGTTGCACATTGAGACTTTAAGTTTTTCATCCATTCGACCTGTTCGGGAGGAAGTGGATCCTCAAGAAAGAATAGACGATACTTTTCAAGTTGTTTGGCAAGGTAAATGGCATCAGCCGGTGTCAATCGCTCATGGATATCATGAATAAGTTCTACATCATCCCCACAAACCTTTCTCACGTGATCAAACATCGTGATGGTATCAAGGATGTAGTGAGTTGGACTAATGTAGGACCCGGGTTGCGCATGTAAAGGTTTATTCATCTTTTGTGCAATACCACCATAAAGTCCCCATTGAATACGGATGTGTCTGACATGTTCTTTTTTAAAAGCTTCAATGCGTTCAACGATTTGATCGAGGGATGAACCATTAACATGACGATAGAAGGGAACACCTTCTCTAGATTTTCCACCAAAAAGGTCGTATAAAGGTAGATTTGCCATCTTACCTTTAATATCCCATAATGCCATATCAACACCAGAAATGGCATTATTAGAAATGGCATCATTTCTCCAGTATGCATTGTTAACCATCACATGCCATAAATCTTCGATGTTACGGACATCACGGTTGAATAAAAGAGGTCTTAGATAATCTTCAATTACAGACTTGACTGCTAATTCACGATAAGCAAAGGTTGAACAGCCTAAACCATAAAGTCCTTCCTGGTCGGTTGATACCTTCACAACAATTAAGTTAATGCCATCTGGTGCAGTGAGAATTGCTTTGATATCTTTGATAATCGGCATATGAATCTCCTTCCATGGGTAACATCGATATACATATGTATATTTACATTATAACATTGAAGCATAAAAGAATCATATATGGATGATGTCATGAGTGTTCTCTGCATGAAATGAAATTAGAAACCGATTTATGCATTTTAATTTCAATACAATTGACGAAATGAAATAAGAATGGTAAAATCGAGATAATGATAAGGAGGAACGCACATGCCTCGTTCCGGAGAATATATCAAACAACTGCATGGACAGCTCGCATATGAGACATTTAAACCACGTCCTTTGCCACCTGTTCCCTCCATCGAAATCAATGATGAGATGGATAGACTCATCAAACGGGCTTATCACCTTTTGGGGATGCTTGATGGTTATTCTAAATTGATTCCTAACAAGAACCTTTTTTTGTCCATGTATGTGAGAAAAGAAGCTTTACTATCCAGTCAAATTGAGGGGACACAAGCAACACTCGATGATTTGTTTGATCCTTATCTTGAAAAAAATGTGAATGCTGATGTCGAGGAAGTCATCGGTTATATTCAAGCATTAAATCGAGCAGATGAACTGCTTCATCATCTACCGGTTTCCATACGACTATTACGAGAAATTCATCGCGTTTTATTAGAATCATCTCGAGGACAAGACAAAGAACCCGGTGAACTGAGAAATAGTCAAAACTGGATTGGTCCAGCAGGCCAGTCTCTCAAATATGCAACCTATATTCCTCCGCATGTTTCTGATATGCATCAAGCATTGAGCGATCTTGAGAAGTTTATCCATGAAGATCACACCTACGATGACATGATCAAAATTGCGTTGATTCATTACCAATTTGAAACGATACATCCCTTCCTAGACGGAAATGGCCGGATCGGTCGGTTGCTTATCTCTATTTTGCTTAAAGAGTACAGACTGCTCGATGAATATACTTTGTATCTATCTTACTACCTCAAAAAGAATCGTCAAGAGTATTATGATAGACTGATGGATGTTAGAACAAAAGGTCATTATGAAGCATGGATTCATTTCTTTATTAAAGGTATCATCGATACTTCAGAGCATGCCATCATGACACTAGAAAAAATACTGGATTTAAGGGATAAGAACATCGGTTTATGTTTTGCAGTTAAAGGCAAACCACATCAAACAATTCTCGAACTTTTTCATTATATAGAAGCCCATCCGATTATTGATATTACGCAGACGAGTATAGCCTTGAGTAAGTCTTTCAATACCATATCAACAGCTATTCGTTGGATGGTAGAACGAAATATATTAAAACAAATAGAAGGTCATATGCGGTATCGCATGTTTGCATATGTCGATTACTTGAATATTTTAAAAGATGGTTTAGATTAAAAAAGCGTTCCAGGTCATGATGATTTGGAACGCTTGATTTCTATTCTTTTTGATAGCGAATATTGCCTTGACTTAAAAATCCTGAATTTGCAGATAAATAATAAGTACCCGGTTCTAAGGTCATCACCCCGTTAGGATATATCGTATCGAGTGTCATATAATTTGACCCCACTTTTCGATAGATGGTTACATACGAAAATGTCATTTCAAATCGGTAGGTTTGAGTCTCTGTCACTTGGAGGATGAAGTATGCACGACCTAGATTTCCACCATAATAGATCGGTGATGCAAAGAAGTTTTCTGTGATCTCTAAGGTTGTTTGAGAAATAGAATAGATATTGGGTAGAACCACGACATCAACATCCAATGTTCCCGTTGCATAACCTAAACCTCCAAGATAGAAATGATAGGTACCTGGTAATAGTCCCACAGAAATCGTTTTGGACTGAGTCATCGTGATTTGGTCATTGACATAGGGGGAATAAAATGTTGTTGTTTGATCGCTTGTGATGGTAAAGTTCAAGACTTCTTTTTGAGTTGCAGTATAGGAAAATCGAACTAAGTCATTTTGGTTTTCAACAACAAATGGGATGGCTGTTTCACTTTGAAGTTCGATGGAAGAATAGATAAAATCATTCATCTCTGTTTTAGTAAGTTGAAAACGATAATTTGGATATGAAGAATCATTACGATAGATGGCAATATAATAGGTACCATCTTCAGGAATTTCAATGAGTGGCATCGAGAAGTATGGATGAGGTATAGCATTTAAGACTTCATCACCATCTTCGTTAAAGAGTTCGTATGAGATATTTGAATCATATGTGTTGATTTCATAGACGCCTTTTTCTAAGAAAGATCGAAAGTAATGGACACTTCCAAAACCACCACCACTAACCTCTGATAGAAGGTCTGTATCTTCATAAACAGCACCGATTGAACCAGGCATCATGATTTGATAATCTGAATCAGTAAAAGGATCAATGGGTGTGATGTCATCAAAGGTATAGGTTTCTTCTGTTGTCGATTCAACGACGATATCCATGGTAGGCACTTCAATCTTCGTATACGTTTTTTGATAGAAGACATCACCAAATGTCAGTGTGAGTTCAAAGGTTGCTTGATCGACGATGTATTGGGTTAATCCCATCATGATAAACATTTGAACCATCGTAACATATTCATAAGGATTTAAGAGATCTTTGAGTAAACCTTTGATAAGATAACTATCGCCATCTTTTTCAATGGTCATTTTGTTGAACTTGACATTGATTGTATCATAGATGACGCTATCATCTGCAATGGCACAAGGATAAATCTCAGAATCTTCACAAGAGTAGAGATTGAGTAATTTGATGTTCTCATAGACATCCCCTATCCACATGAACAGGCGATCTTGATCACTGATGGTTGTTCGAATGGTTTCATAGTTTAGCGATTTGATGTGATAATAGAAGGGATCACGAATGAGATATTCATAATAATCTGAGCTATCTATTATCTCTTCACCCTGATGCGTTGATTTTGTTGAGAGTTGGGTATATTTGGTGATCATATTTTGATTGGATAAATCGAGAGCATCGATATGTGATTTGAGTTCGATATATGTTTCCATCTTTTCAATGGTCACATTGTGTCGATCAAAAGGTTCCGTATAAGTCTTGTTTGTGATTTCAAGGGAGTCTAAGGACGTTAAAGAACCACTCGCTTCGAAGATGATGACATCAACGATGGAAAGATTATTGGAATATTGGATGGGATATGACAAGGTTTGAGCTTGTCCATTAAGGATAAGTGTATCTTCAATATAATTATTGAGTAAGACAGTTTGATAGGTGAATTCATAGTAAATGCCGAAGGTAATTGATCCTGAGCAATCGGTATAATTAAATTTTGGTGTAAAAGTAATATCAATCGAATAGGTACGGTTTGTTTGAATGATTGAAGATTCCAATGTAAAAAAGGACTCGAGTGTTTCAACAGTTAAGTCGTAGTCATGAGGAACTACAGGAGTAAGAATGGTTTCTTCAGGTTTCGTACAGGATGCTAGGACGAATAAAAAAAGGAAGGTCAAGTAAAACATACATTTCTTCATTGTGTTTCCCCCTTAAATGAAATGATCAATAACATCATAGCATGAAACTATGAAATATTGACACGACGTAAATATTAAGTGGGGGGGGAGAAACAGTAATCGTGTATAATACATCTGGGGTGAAGATATGAAACTCATTGTTGCAGATTTAGACGGCACACTTGTTTTGAAACAAGAGACCACAGAAAAGACAAAAACAACCATTCATGCATTAAAAGAAAAAGGCTATCTTTTTACCATAGCAACCGGAAGACACTATCATGCAGCTCAACCTTTCGTTGAGATGTTTGATGTTCAATTACCCGTGATTTGTAGTAATGGAGCTTTTATTTATGATTATCAAAAAAAAGAAGTTCTTCATCAACAACTGATTGATGAAGATGTTGTATCACGTGTGATGCAACGATGTGATGAGGTTGAAGTTGATTTTTTAGTCTACACCACACAAGCTATTTATGCCACACAGCGTGCGAAACAAAAACTGATGTCTCGTATCGGTGATGTTAAAGTTACTGTCAAAGAAAGACATGAATTAAATCTCGTGACCTCACAAGGTGTTGTCAAAGTTTTAGTTATTGAAGATGATGAAAACAAAAGAACATTACTGAAGTCAAAGTTAGATAAAGAATCCACGATTAAGTATGTACAAAGTCAACCAGCTTTTTTAGATATTGGACACAAGTTATCTGAAAAAGGAAATGCTTTAAAGATTCTTGCACAATATTTAGAGATTCCAATACATGAGATCTTTGCGATTGGTGATCAAGAAAATGATATTTCGATGATCCAACATGCTGGGGTTGGAGTTGCTATGGGTGACGGCGATAAAGCGTTACTCAAGGTTGCCGATTTCGTCACCAAGTCATTTCACGAAGAAGGATTTAGTTTTGCGATTGAGCATATCATCTTCAATCAAAAATAAGCACCTTGGGGTGCTTTTTTCTCTTGTGGAAGTATCCACATCTTAAGTAATTGTGACAATCTTCTTACGTTTTTTTTTGATTTGATAAGATATCTTTTATACGCGAAATATTTGTGTTATGATGAACAAGAAAGGTGATGAAATATATGCAATGGATCTTCGAACTATCACTCATTTTAGCAGCATTTTTATCATTAATTCCTGTTGTAAACATGTATAAGAATCGCCATGATCAAAAGTATAACTGCTTAAAAGTTTTAATCTATTCAGCCTTTATTTGGACGATTTTAATGATACTTGAGCGCATTTCAACGATGACAATCATCGTCTATTATGCAAATATGATAGGTTATCCCATGCGTCTATGGTTGGCATCTTTGATGTTATGCACCATCTATCAATATGCAGACAAGAAATTTCCTGATGGCTTAAAAATCTCCTTAGGCATTTTGGTCCTGATCGATTTAGGCATTGCATTAACCAATTCATGGACTCAGTATTTTCTCGCACTTTCATCTGATCAACTGATTACATTTAATGATCTTTATACAGCAATTCAAGGACCACTCTTTGTTTATCATTTAATTATCAGTTATTCAGTCGCTCTTGTAGCGATAGCATTTCTCTTCTCATTTCTTGCAAAAAAAAGAGGAATGAGACAATACAAAGAAGTGACACGAATGATGGCAATTAGTGTCATTGCTGTTTTAGCATTTAACGCGCTTCAGCTGTTTGTTGTGACGACCAATGTCAATTTGACGTATATTTCACTGATCTTTGTTGCATATATGCTCTATGATGTCATCTATCGAAAAGATATGGTTTTCAATTTACGAGCATCAGGAAGAAGCGAAATATTAACCAACATGAGAGAGATGTATATATTAACAGATGGTGAACGAAACATTGTAGAAATGAGTCCATTACTCATTGAAAAATATCAGCTTCAATTAGAAAATGTTCTAGGCCAACCATTTGAATATTTTGTAAACCTCATCAGTAACCATGTCACTTTATATGATGAATATCATGTCGATGATGATACACATGCAGGAAAAGATCATTACCACTTAAGAGAAAAGCAATTTAAACTCAAAGGGATGAAAGAGTCTGGATTTATGATGCTTCTTTATGATGAAACTCAAGTCTATAATCTCTTAAGAGAACTCAATCGTTTAAGTCACTATGATGTGATGACGGGTTTGCATAATCGTAATTACATCGAACATAAACTATCAAACTTTAAAAAAGCATCGCATGTTGGAGTCATCTCGATTGATTTGAACGGTCTAAAGATCAATAATGATTATTTTGGTCATGAACGTGGTGATTTCTTACTGAAAGCAATTGCAGAAAAGATGAGAAAAGTCTTTAGTCGTGTCATCACAAAAGATATCGCTCGTATCGGAGGTGATGAGTTTATGATCATCGTTCATGGATTAGATTTAGATCATCTCCAAGATAAAGTCCAAGAACTCATCAATGAGTGTCATCATGAAGATCTTATGCAAAAGGTGAGCTTATCCATTGGTGTTGCCTATGATGAAGAAGGCAGTCAAAGCATCTATCAACTGATTCAACATGCAGATGAACATATGTATCAAATGAAACAACATGCTTCAAAAGAATATCGAGATGAATTAATGGCTTATATTGCACTGAAGGATCAATTCATCAGATAAATAAAACACTGATTTCTCGATCGAGATTTCAGTGTTTTCATTCTTAGAAAGTTTTTCTTTTGATGTGATAATAGATCAGATAAGCACTTGATGATAAGATAGGAATCGCAATAACAGTTAAAATGGAACCTGATGATTGACGTAAACTTCCAATCATCAATGCTAATGCGTAGATGAAGATAACTAACATCAATAAGATGTTAAATGCTTTAGATAGCTTGTGGAAAAAGGATGTTGGATCACGAGGATTGATTCCAAATAAGAATAAGACGAATGACAAGCCAACAAGTCCAGTAATCAATCCACCGGCAACAAGGAAGAATAATCCGAATATGGCAGCGAATAATCCACCCCAATCATCCGCTTCACCCGCCGAATCAAGTGTGAGGATAGCGATGATAAAAACAGAAACATGGATAATCAACAACATCATGTAAGATGCAAATGCCCATTTATCTCTTGTATGATAGTTTTTAAACATGGTTTTTCCCTCGATTCTTATGCCTTGATTATACCAAATTCATCCAAACATCACAAGACTATCTCGAACATCCATACAAATGATCCATAAAATATGCTATGATAATGGTGTTGAAGCATAAAAGGAGTGTTGTCTATGTTTGATTATATATTGTATGGTTCTTTGGGTTTAGTTGTCATTATCATGTTTATTTTCATCATTAAAGCTAAGAAACGGTCAAAAAATGAATCAGAAGCTCTGAGAGAAATTGGTGAATCCGATCCCAAAAGAGATTATTACGTACTATCGACTATTCAATTTCATGATGGTATTCGCGCAGCTAAGATTGATCACTTAGTGATTAACCCATCAGGTATTCACGCTGTCTTAGAGTACACCTTTGAAGGTAACATCGAAGGAGATGAAGATGATGAAACGTGGTCTTATGAACATAAAGGCGTTTCTGATACGTTTATCAACCCCATCAAAACAGCAAAAGCATTAAGACAATCGATTGATAAAGTCTTGAAAAAAGACTATCCTGTCTTTCTTTATATCGTTTTTCCTGAACATACAGAGCTAAAAAAAAGACGGATGGATTATCCCGTCTTGAATGCACTCGATTTAAAAGAAGAAATGAACAAGAATTTCAAATCTAAGAAAAAGATTTCATCACATGATGTCAAATTAATTTATGATCTTTTCATGAAGGTTAAGAATCGCTAGAAAGAATGTGATGCACCCTTTGTTTGAGAAGAGGGATGACATCACAGATAAACCAGGGGTTTACGATATGCCATCCCACATTTCGTGGTGATGGATGAACAAGAGGAAAGTACTTCGGAAGGTAATCTTGATAAGACCTGACGGTTTCCGTTAAGGTCTTTTTTTGATGGACTTTTAAATAATAATGTTGGGCATAGGAGCCCACAAGAATGATGAGTTCAAGATTGGGAAGATGTTCAAGAATGATGGGATGCCATTTTTCTGCAAATCCTTTTCTTGGAGGAAGATCACCTGATTTTCCCTTGCCAGGATAATAAAAATCCATAGGAACCATCGCGAAAAGCTTAGGATTATAAAAAGTCTTTCGATCGACACCCAACCATTCACGTAAACGATCACCACTTGCATCATTCCATGTTAAACCTGTGGATTGTGCTTTCATACCAGGTGCTTGACCAACGATCATGATCTTGGATTTAGGATCTGCAAGAAAAAGAGGTTCAAAACCTTTATCTGTATATTCTTGATTAATAGGATCATTCATAATGGCATGTTTAATCGCATCAAGTGATGGATAGATCATACGCTTCATCTCCTTATGTTCTATTATATAGGAGGATATGTAAAAATCAAAAACGATGATAAAATGAAAAACGAAGTATGTGATTGTGCACAAGATGTCCCTTTTTTATATAAGATTTCTATTATACTACATATGAAGGGTATGATGATATGAAACGTATGATGATTCAAGATGTGATTGACTATATCGATTCAAACATCGAACACGAATTGACGATTGAAGAACTATCAGAAGTCGCAAGCTATTCACGGTTTTATTTGCACCGCGTGTTTGATCTTTTGATTGGAATGTCTGTGATGAACTACGTAAGACTTAGAAAAATGCAACATGCGCGCGCTGCATTATCTCATGGAACTCGTGTGATTGATGTCGCACTGATGGTGGGATATCAATCAGAAAGAAGTTTTCGACGAGCATTCCAGCAAGTTTTTAACCTCACACCATCACATGTGAAACACGATATCTATCATACACCTGAAAAAATTCAGTTTAAATATAAGAAAGGAATGACCATGATCCATTATTTATCCGAAACAAGTCTTGTCAGTTGTGAGGCATTTTATGCAGTTGGGACTAAAGTCATCTCTAAAGAACCAGAAAACGAGAGCATTCAAAAGATGACATCATTTAAACATGAGCATCACATCGATCCCATCACTGAAATTGGGATGGATGCTGATGTGTCTACCCAAGATAGTGATCAAGGGAAAAGAGGGTATCTCTATTATTTAGTTGTTGACAAAGAAACATACGATTCTATACAAGACCCATCACTCATCAAAAAAGAAGTTCAAGCATCTCGTTATTTAAGACTTACCATTGATGAACCATTTAAAGATCCGTTTGAACGAATTCCGATGGGATGGAAAAAACTCGTTCTAGAACTTGAGTCAAAGTATCATCATCGATCTGATCTTTCGATTAACTGTTTTGAAGAAAAAGTTCAAACGATGACTGGTACTATCATGAATCTCTATGTAGCCATTCAATAAAAGATTGTCACTCCTCTGAAAACCATGTTATAATAAACATAAGTTTTTAGTTTGGGGGACACTATGATGAAACGACGTTTTGTTTTTGTTATGAAGAGCATACTCATCGTCACTTTTTTCGGTTGGGTAGCTCTTTTTTTATCATCATGTACGACAGATGATGTGAGATTGATGAACATAGAAGATCATGATATCATGGATATTATATTCGTCAAAGATATCGATGAAGATATCCTGGTTGGGTATTCGTATCTATCCGATAAACTCGGTGTTTCACATGGAGTCGCACGGATCCATGAATCTGAGATCATCTACAATCTAAGTATGGATGACATATTAGAAGATGCTGATGATACCAGGATCATTGATATCATGGTAGACGAATTATCGGTTAAGGTATTACTCAACGGAAGAACAAGTTCAGATTCTAAAATCGATATATTAGGTTTGATCGACATTGAAGATGATGGCAATTACGTGGTGATCATGGAAACATCGATCAGTGGAATTAACCGTGGTTATTCAGGATATACAGGAATCATCAATAAGAATCATACATATCAAATCGTTTATACAAAGAAGAATGAAGTGCAAGATAATGAGGTTCATCTGTTAACACCAGGAGTCAATCAAGATGAGTTCACGGATGAAATACTTGATATCGCACGTGAACAAGAAGGCAATTTCATTTTGATTGATGCTTACTATCAACAAGGTTATTACATGGTTTATACACACCGTGATGACCAAGTGGGTTATTATTATGATACATCGATTGATTATATTGATGAAAACCAAGAACGGAGCATCGTTTATACCAGTGAACATGCAGCCCTATGGTCAACCCACGATCATGACATGCTTGTTTTATATATGAGTGAAATCGATGAAACACTCATCCTTGATCCCACAGATTTCAATGTGCTTGAACGATTAGTGATAGACAATCAGTCAGTCGATAAACGAGATGTTATTTTTGGTCATGAAACGGTTTATTTTGTGAATTCATATGTTGGTCAAGAGACTTCTCATCAATCACTCTATTACCAATATTGGTTAGGTATCGAAGGTGTTCACTTGATGCATCAGCGACCCAAACTTGGAGAAGGAGAGATCTTTTATCATTATGAAACACGCCTGGGGACTCAAGTATCCTACATCCTTTTAAAAGGAAGACAAGAAGCAGAACTTGTTATGAGTAAAATTCCCGTTGATTAAGTGAGGAATAACCATGTTTAAACGCTTATATGTCAGAGGTCTTATCATCTCTTTACTCATCATTTTCGTACGCTCTATTTTTGTATGGCAAAAGATGACGATGGAGAATCATATCAAAGAGATCATATTGAGTATACTGATTTTACATTTGTATTTGATCTTCGGATACGGACTCATGATGATGAATCGTATCATTTATTCAGAAGCATGGGCTGAATTTCGTATGTCAATTCTATGGTTCATGATGTTTATCTATGTATTTTCGATTGGTTATTGGTTTATCAGTCAAATCAGTGATCCAAATATCCCCTTTCACTTGTTTTCTGGTTTTTGTATGCTGATTATCGGTGCGAGTTATGAAAATCAGACGCATGAAGAGACAAAAAGAGAATTAGAAGTGGTTGATCCATTACCCGATGATCCTTTTGAGAAGGAGTTAAATCATGGAAAATCAAACATTAAAGATGATAACAATGGATTAAGTAGTTGAATTCTAAACAAACGCTTGATTTGCATATTCCCTGTTTGAATATTCAACGATGATTCTGATGATAACACATCGATAGCGTGATGTCTATGTATGCTATAATCGATAACAGGTAGGTATCCAACATGAAAACAAAACAAGCGATCTTATTAGCGATTTTAGCAGCACTTCTTTATGCATTAAGTACACCAATTGCAAAACTCATCTTAAATGATTTATCACCCACCTATATAGCAGCACTTCTTTATCTTGGAGCGGGGCTTGGGATGGGCGTTGTTGCATATATTAGAAAAAAGACAACATCGTATACGTATCAAGCATTTACCAAAAAAGAGCTTCCTGCCATTTTAGGCATGATTGCTCTTGATGTGGTAGCTCCTATCTTATTGATGTTTGGATTAAAACGAAGTTTACCTGAAAACGTTGCACTTCTTAATAACTTTGAGATTGTAGCAACCACACTTTTTGCAGCCTTTTTATTTAAAGAACACATTCCTAAACGACTACGATGGGCTATTATCTTTGTCACCTTAGCAAGCATCATTTTAACGGTTGATGATGTTCAGGCATTCACATTTTCATTAGGATCAATCTTCGTTATTTTAGCTGCGATATCATGGGGACTGGAAAATAATCTTACACGACGGTTATCGATTAATGATCCTTTGATGGTTGTTGTGATTAAAGGCATTTTTGCGGGATTAGGATCCCTTGTGATTGCATTGATCTTAGGCGAAGTGATTTGGCATCCACTCATGATGACGTTGACTTTTCTATTAGGGTTTATTGCTTATGGGCTCAGTATATTCTTTTATGTCACCGCACAAAAAGAACTTGGTGCAGCGAAGACATCCACCTTTTATGCATTTGCACCCTTTATGGGAGCGCTCTTATCACTAGCGATTTTTCAAGAAATACCTGGCTATACCTTTTTTATCGCCATCATCATCATGGGAATCGGATCATATTTAGCATCAACAGCATCATAAAAGGGGGTCTATATGAAAGAAATTTTAGGGAAAAAATCATTGGGGTATCAGCATCTTTTGGGTGTAGTAGGAACTGCTCTATTAGGGATTAACATCGTTGCTATCATTATCTATTTTATCGATAGTCCCAACGATCTGATGATCTTTTTTTTGGTTTTTATCATCATCCCTATTCTTGTTTGCGTACTATGTGGAATGTGGTGGGTCCAACAAAAAAAACCATATGCCATGATTACATATGAAGATGAAACTCTCTATTTAAATCTTCCTCTTGGTCATATATCCATTCCATTTGATCAGATTATTCAAGTGATCCCTGAACGTTCACATGGAAGAGGAATATCCTACACTTTTGGACATATTATCATTCAAACCGAAGAACAGCGATATAAAGTAGGAATCATTTCACAAGTAGAGGATGTCAGTTTGAGCATTACAAGGCTTGTCAGAGAGAAAAACCACCATTAAATGGGAGTATGTCCCCCCTTTTACCTCAAATTTGACTTTGTTTGATACAATAGATATCAAACGAGGTCTTTTTTTATGAAATCATACGAAGAAAACAAAAAACAAGAAAATTTGACACACGTGATCAAATTCACGCTTTTTTCCATTTCTGCAGGCATCATTCAAGCTTTATCATTTACACTCCTTTTTGAGATTGCTCATTTGATTTACTGGCCTTCCTATTTAATCGCATTAACACTCTCAGTGTTATGGAATTTCACATTAAACCGAAAGTTTACCTTTAAATCAGCCAACAATATTCCAATCGCCATGATGAAAGTTGCCATCTTTTATGCGATTTTCACCCCTCTTTCCACATGGTGGGGTCATGAACTCACGAATATCAACTGGAATGAATATCTTGTTTTAGGATTAACGATGGTCACTAATCTGGTTACTGAGTTTCTATATACCAAATACTTTGTTTACTATAAGAGCATTAATACAGCGGTGATGAAAGAGGACAAATCATGAATCAAGAACTTATCGATAAACTCTTTCGTGATGCGAAAAATCAAAGTTTTAATGGTCAAATCGTCTTTATTGAGCATGGAAAACGATATGAGTATCTATCGGGTATCGAAGATATCAATAAAAACACGATGTTATCTAATCGTAGTATATTTGCTGTAGCATCGGGTACAAAATTCTTAACAACGCTTGCGATTGGACAACTGATTGATCAAAAGAAGTTTGATTTAGAGTCTAAAGCAAAAGATATTTTAGATTTAGGATTTGATATGTATGATGCTGATGTGAAGATCAAACATCTTTTATCACACACATCAGGACTTCCTGATTATTTAGATGAGTCAGAAGAAGAACATCCCTTGATTGACAATCAAGCGATAAAAAATGTGAGTGATTATCTTCAGTATTTTCCACATCGAAAGATGGACTTTAAACCAGGAACACAGTTTAAATATAACAACAGTGCATTTGTGTATCTCGCTTTGATCATTGAGAAAGTCACGGGTATTAGTTATCAAGCATATATCAACGAAAAACTACTCCAACCACTAGGCATTTCAAAAAGTGGTATCTTTGTAACATCCTCAGATTTTCAAGATAAAGCCATGGGTTATGTGGACCTCAAAGACAAAAAGACATACATCGGATACATCCCAGAATCGTCAGGTGGTGATGGTGGTGCATACATGCATGCTGATGAATGTTATCAGTTGTTTTATGCATTGATGAAAGGTCACATCTTAAGTAAGTCTTTAACACAAGCATTTCTGACACCACATATACTTGCTAATGAACAACAAGAAGAATGGTATGGATATGGAGTGTGGTTAAAAAAGAAAGATCAAGAGTATATCCCTTTTGTCATTGGTGTTGATCCAGGTATCCGCATGAAAGCCTATTATCATGGGAAAAATGACAGATTCTCATGGATTGTAACCAATATTGAAAGTGATGTTTGGAGATTATTTCATCAGTTTGATATCGTCACACTGACATCATAAAATCTCTGATGTATAATGAGGGTGAAAGAAGGTGTCATGATGAACAAGAAAGATTGGTTCTATTCAGGCATCATTGCGATTTCACTTTTACTTTTGATTATCAGCAACATCGAACTGATAATCTTGATGTTGTCAAGAAGTTATGGTTGGGTAGTATTATATGGTTTAGGTATCGCTATACTTCTGTTTATATTGACGAAGTTATGTTTAACAAGATGGGGATATTCCATCAATAAGGATCATCATTGGATTAAAAACCATCTCATCTTTTGGATCATGACAGATTATCACGCATTGATTATGATTGCACGTTACGCTTTTCCAAAAGATCGAACCAATGGTTTTATTCCTGAACTGCTTTTGGGAATCCATCTTGCTCTCATCATACCTGTTTATTTTCTTAATAGATGGCCATGGTATAACAAGCATGAATTTTTAGTCAGTATCATCCTTCATCTTGTGACATATACCATGCTTTCATACACATTTATTCAGTTTGTTATCCAAACCATGCAATAAGACACTAGATAAAAGATAAGAAAAGTGCGTCTCACCCAATAACGCGGTGAACGCACTTTTTTGATATCAGTGAATAAATCCATCTACAACCAAACAATAGGGAGGTAGTAATCATCAATCTTGACCAAGATGATAACATCACTCCATGATGAACCCGAATATATCGACCATGTCGCTGAATAGACTTTCATATACTCAAGTGAAACATCATATTCATCAGCAAGTTCACTTAGTGTTTCAAAGTCATACCACTCAGATAAATAAGGATCTTGTTGAAGGGCTTCATCGGTTAAGATAGGTGATAAACTGATCAGGTTATACATGCCATAGTTCTCTTGAACAAAGGTTTCAACAGCTTCATTAACATCTGCATAAATCTTAAAACGTTCATAAAGTTTATATTGACCTTCATCTTTGGTGAGTATAAAATACTCAGCACCATCTGTATCTGATGCAATGAGTCCATAGACTTCATCAACACCAAGTGATGTGGCAAGTGAGGTTGTTGATTGACCTTTCAAGATGGGAATAAACGCTTGATTTTCCGTCGTCTCATAGGTCAATATATGTCTTTCTTTCGTATAAAGAGCAAGAACTAAATCATCAGGTGTATCAAAGGTTTCTTGAAGTTTACCATCTTTAATATAGATAGGACCTCTTAATGCATCGACTAAAGCATTAAAACTCCATGTTTCATGAACAAGAGTGTTTTCATGGTTGGTATAACTAATCTCAATGGTAGGTGAAGTTGTGTTAACACCAATGTTTAATGGATAGGATAAGAATGCATCGTCTCTCATGGTTTCCATATACTTAGGTAAATCAAGTAGTGATCCTGAGATAGCACCTAAATAGAGATCAAAACTTCCTAAATGAAGTGGAGGAGTCGAACAACAAGGAAAAGCTATATTTTGCAAAACAATATCGACATTGACATGATGAGTATCATCAACAAGGTATGTTTCAACCATGTTTTCTAAACTTTCCATCATTGCTGTAATCCTTGTATTGTAGCCGGATTCATAGTTAAGATAGATGGTGATGGTTGTTGGGTTAGAAGCAGTTCCTGCTTCATAATATCCATCATCAATAGCATCACCAATAGCGTCTTTAAATAAAGAGGTTGCGCGTGCAGCATCAAATCCGTAATTGTCTTTTAAGAACTCATTGGCAAGTGATGATGCATCTTCATGATCACGATAGGAAATATGAGAATAGGGACTTAAATAAAACTGAGAGGATAATACCATACCTTCAGGTAAGAATTCCAACAAACCATCACCTGTCATGGTTAAGCGATCAATCGCGTAATAGAGCGCTTGTCTCATCTCTTGATACATCAAAATGGGTTCTGGTTCATAGGGGTTTGATAGTTTTAGTTCAGGATGTTTCTCGATATAAGCATCTCTTAATTCAGGTGTACCCAATGAATTAATCCCTAATCTCCAAACATAAGGTGAAGGTTGCATGATCGTATGCTCATTGAGTGGATGATTAGATAAATAGCTTGCAGGGACATATGCCATGTCGAGTTCACCTACAAGAAATGCATCATAAATCGCTTGTTGGTTGGATAAGATTCGATAATGAAATCCAGTTAATGACAATTCATCATGATCGGGATGACATGGATTGGATTCAAAAACAACTTTATCACCATGAATCCATTCAGAAAGATAGAATAGACCAGCTGAAGGAGTTGTATTTTTTGATGTTCCATAATCACTTGTTACATCTTCATACATCTCACGATGAACAGGAGAGAATGAGATTTGAGATAAATAAGAAAGAAGTTCATCTTCTGTTTTAGGACGATTAAAACGAAATTGAATCGTAAGATTTGATGTCGATGTGATACCAATTTCATCAATCGAACGAATGCCATCCTCATATTCATCAACATGGATAAGATCCATATTTTTTAGAGAATAGAGACCAGATACTGCCAGTGGCCAACTATGAATAATCGCTTGTTTAAAGGTCCAGACGAAATCTTCTGCAGTGATCTGATCATCGGTGACACTTACACCATCTGGAATTTGCCACTTCAGATGATCCTTGACCGTGATTGTCCATTGATTGGATGTTATCTTTCCATGAACCATCTCTCCACCTGTTGGGATGGGGTATCCACTCGCAAGTCCAGGGATGATGTCATAACCTTGATGTGTTTCATTATAGACCTTTTTATAAAGTGATCCTGATAGGAGTTCAAGCATGTGATTGGTCACGGTATCATTGCCATAGGAAGGATGAAGTGTCGGGGGTTCATAGGTGACTGCTGATCGAAAGTTATAGGAACCTGTAGAACCGTACTCGCTAGGATAGAAAAGAGAAGTTGCATCATCTTGGGTGAGTGTTGCATGAGCGAGAGAAAATCCTAACATGTGATGATAGTGATCATAAAGTAGATCAACACGTGGTGAGAAGAGCACTTTTTGAGCAAATGAGTAAAGAGGAATGCCGCCATACATCGTTTCCATGAGATAGCCTTCCATCGCAGCAAGTATTCCTGCTTTTTCTTCATCAGGTAAATACGATAAATCATATAAACCATTTGCTAATTGAAATTCAATAACATCTGCAATTAAAGTAATGGAAAATGATGTTGTGAAGGTTTGATAAGTCACGGTGATGTTATGATTGCCAGAAGTTGATAATTTAAGTAAATCACTTGATGAAATCATGTCAGGTTCTAGATCAATCGTTAAACGATCACCATTTTTATAAGTCAACATGAGCTTAATAGTCTCAACATCAAATTCAGAAACAAACACTTCAGTAGGTATAGATGATTCGTCAATCGCAATCGAAACCACTTCGTTTCCCTTTTTACATCCAAAAAGAATCACCAATAACGATGATAGGATTAAAAAGGTCTTGATTTTAACCGTTAAGCCACGCATATGTCCACCCCTGTGTATATGATTAACTTCATCTTATCATACTATAATGATTTTGTAGTTCTCGTTCTTTGATAATACATAGATAATCACTAATTACTCATTTGTTGGGATGATATGATTATTATCTTGTGTTATCCATCGTTATGTGTTATGATAAGGTGCTTCATCAAAAGATGACATGAAGCAATCAGTGAGAGCAACGCCTATCATCACGATGATAGTTTGAACAAATTCAAGATCTTGTGTAACAAAGAGATGGACATTGATTTCAATAAGCGCTGTTTAGCTAAATGCCAACAACGCTTTTTTTGTTGGAAAAATGAATTCGATAGAACATCAAAGGAGAACACATGTCTTTCAGCCAATTAAACATTATTACCCCCATTTTAAAGGCTATTGAACAGGAAGGTTACACCATACCTTCGCCGATTCAACAGCAAGCCATTCCCATCTTACTTGAAGGAAAAGATGTTTTAGCCAGTGCACAAACAGGAACGGGAAAAACTGCAGCATTCGCCATTCCAATCATTCAAGCATTATATCACCAGGAACAAAGACTTTTATCAAAGCGTCTGATACAGGCACTTATTTTAGCACCAACACGAGAACTTGCAGAACAGATCAAAGAAAGCTTTCGAAACTATAGCCGTGAGATGAGTATCAAAATCGAAGTGATCTATGGTGGTGTATCGCAGAAGAATCAAGAGGTTGCATTAAAAAAAGGACTTGATGTCCTAATTGCAACCCCGGGAAGATTACTAGATCTCATCAATCAAGGCTTACTTACATTATCCCATGTGAAGTATCTTGTCTTAGATGAAGCAGATCGTATGCTTGATATGGGATTCATTCATGATGTTAAAAAGATTGTGAAACTTGTTCCTGAACAAAGACAAACGATGCTCTTTTCAGCAACCCTTCCTAAAGAAATTATGAAACTCGCGAATGAGTTACTTAAGCATCCAGTACGTATTGAAGTGACACCTCCAGAAGCGATGGTCGATAAGATCAAACAATCGCTATACTACGTTTCAAAGAAAGAGAAGACGCATTTACTGATTGACCTTTTAGTGAACCCTAAATTAGAATCTGTTTTAGTCTTTACAAGAACCAAGCATGGAGCAAATAAGCTTGTCAAAGAACTTTTAAGCTATGGTGTGAAGGCGGATGCGATTCACGGGAATAAATCACAAAATAGAAGACAACAAGCCTTAACAGACTTTAAGGCAAAGAGATTAAGAGTGTTGGTTGCTACTGACATAGCTGCTAGGGGTATTGATATTGATGAGTTATCTCATGTGATCAATTATGACCTACCTGAAACACCAGAAACCTATGTTCACCGGATGGGTAGAACAGGAAGAGCAGGATTATCGGGAGAGGCTTATTCATTTTGCAGTCAAGATGAGAAGAGCTTGTTAATAGCGATTATTAAGCATATCAAGATGGATATACCTGTTGTTGAACATAAAGTCTTTCAAAAGAAGACGAAGTCTATTCAAGTACAAAAGCAAAACGTAAAGAGTGTTGAAAGTAAAACAATTGTAGTAAAAAAGAATAGCAATACCAAAACAAAGGCCTTTCGATATGGTTTTGAAGTGAAGAAAAATGATGGCTCTAAAATAAATCATCAAAAAGGTAAGACGTTATCGAATACGAGATCATCAACGAATCAATATCGAAACAAGAGCAATAGCAAGTCAAAGTAGAAGAATCATCAATTTTTATATCACAATGGGGCGTATACGCCCTGTTTTTTTTGATTAAATAGATATAAAATATAATTAGCAAACAGTATAGGAGGGGAAATATGTTTATATATCAGCTATTGGGAATAGAAAAAGAAGATTTTTTAGATATTAACTTGGAAAAGGGAAAAGACATCAAGTTTTTTGTAGATCCATTTATAATTGCTAATAGTACAGCACCTATAGGAACTCAAATAAGAACAAAACTTTTTGACTATTTTAATAACATAATGGATATGTTGGTTGGACAGAATTTTCATATTAGCAATCTAGGACCTCTACATGAAGTTAAAGAAGCTAAACTAGGGTATGGAGTGCATCATGGATCAGGTAGCGATAATCTAGCTCAAGTAGTCTTTGAGCAGATATCAATATCCCAAGCTAGAACATCAGGACTACTAACTGACTTGTTAGACATCAATTTATTCGTTAAAAACATCGGTCCTGATCGCACCTCAGACTGGATGTTAAATATTATCTTTGATATCATGCAGAATTACACTATAGATAAATTGAGAAATTTTAACTATCCATTTGAATATAGAGATTATCAAAAAATGTATTATGATAGCGAGTTAAATGCATGGAGCGTAAAGATTTATAAACTACCTGTATATAATGAAGTTGCTTTTCTGCTTACCCCTAAATGTATCACCAATGAAAACAGACTTGTTGTAAAAGGGACTCATGACTTTGTTGATCACGGAATTTTATCATATGTTATTAACAATATTTATTTATTTGATGAACTACAAACATTAATTACAACTTACAGAAGTGGTGTAAGAAAAGGTCAACCAAGAAATCCAACTAAAAAAGATATTAGGGAATATTATAATACACAAGGTAAAAATCTATATGATTTTGCTAGCATACTGTGGCTTAATGAAAGATTTCCTGGCTTAATTAGTGCATCAAAAGTCGTCTACTATAATTTTAGGAATCGCTAATCATAATTTAGCACATGGCTGGAGAATGTTTTCGGTTTGTTTTATAAACTAAATTAATTAGATACGAATAATTTCCAAAGTTATTTTTAAAATTGCTTTTATAATGTGCTACATTATCAGTATAACATAATCATTTAGATCAATTATGCGGTATGATCTAGTACCGCTTTATTATTTAAATCGCGATTAAAAATAGGAATTGCAAAGAAAACATCAAGGATTTCATGAGGTAAAAGAATGATAGTTTATTCCGATACAAAAAAGTCTTTTGTTGATGATGTTATCAATAACATGATCGCTGACAAAATCAAAGATAGACTGAATCAAAAAGGGATTTTTAGTAATCAAGATTCAGAGTTTTCTGCATGGACAAATTCTATGCAGTTTATGAGAAATGTTATTGATCACGATTCATTTGATGATGATACTTTAGTAGCAATCGAATATCAAATACCAAGAACATCAAAAAGAGTTGATTTTATTGTATGTGGTTCAAATCAAGATGGTAAAGATAATATCGTTATTGTCGAATTAAAGCAATGGACTCGTCTAGAAAAAGTAGATGATCATAGTAAGCATACAGTTAGAACTTTTACAGGAGGAGCCAATCGATATGTGGCTCATCCTTCATATCAAGCATATTCATATGCAGTACATATTCAAAACGCTTCTCAGGTTGTTCAAGATGAGGGCATCAATGTTGTACCAACAGCATATCTACATAATTATGAGCGAAGTCACATTTCTGAACTGGCACACCCCATTTATCAAACATGGATTCAAGAAGCTCCAGTATTTATTAAAGATGAAATGATGAAATTACGCTCATTTCTTTCAAGATATATAGGTAAAACCCCTAATGACTCAAAGTTGCTATATAAGATTGAAAGTGGAGCAATTCGTCCATCAAAAGCGTTACAAGATGCTATCAAATCAGTCCTTGCAGGTAATAAAGATTTCATGCTTTTAGATGATCAAGTTGTTGCTTATGATAGCTGCCTATCAAACATGGCAAAATCCCTTCAAGATGGTAAGAAGCGTACAATTATCATTCAGGGTGGACCAGGTACAGGAAAGTCTGTACTAGCCATAAATCTACTGCAAGAATTGATTAGTCGAGGCCTTTTTGCAAGTTATGTAACAAAAAATAGTGCTCCAAGAGAAGCCTTTTTGAAACTTTTAGGCAAAGATGATCTTAAGCTTGGTGTGAAGATTAAATCGCTATTTCGCTCACCTTTTGGATTAAGCAAATCACCATCAAACATCTACAAATGCTTAATTATTGATGAAGCACATCGTTTGGTTAAAAAAATGTATGGTGATTGGGAAGGTGAAAATCAAGTCAAGGAATGTATTAATGCAAGTTTGCTATCTATCTTCTTAATCGATGAAGATCAAAGAATAACAACGAAAGATATAGGTTCTATTGATGAAATCAAGAAGTATGCGAGAGAACTTGGTAGTCAAATCATTATTGGTGATGATTTAATTTTGCGTTCACAATTCAGATGCAATGGTAGTGATGCATATCTCCAACTTATCAATAACATGCTGCAAATTGGTGAACACATTGATATTGATATCGAAGAATTAAACTACGATATTCGCATATTTGATAATCCTAGTGATATGAGGGATGAATTAAGGCAAATCAATCAATCCAAAAAGCATTTTAATAAAGCTCGTATGGCAGCCGGATATTGTTATGATTGGAACGTCAAGAATAATAGAGGACTTTGGGATATTATCATCGGTGATTTTAAAGCACAATGGAATCTTCCTGAAGACAAAACATTTGCTATCAGTGAAGGCTCATTCGAACAAGTTGGATGTATACATACTGTACAGGGACTTGAATTCGATTATGTTGGTGTGATTATCGGCAAGGATTTAGTTTTTGATCATGGCAAAATCCTAACGAACAAAAATGAAATATCCAAAGATGATAATACCTCTGGAATAAAAAGTGCAGATGATGACACTGCAAGAAAACTGATATTGAACACATATAAGACACTACTCTCAAGAGGGCAAAAGGGATGTTTTATATATTGCGAGGATTCTGATCTTCGTAATCATTTTAAAAGAATTTTGAACAAATGAGAAAGTTGATAAAACAGGTGAATTTATGAAAGACATTATTGATGCATTAATAAAGTTTAGAGATGATCGAAACTGGAAACAATTTCATACACCAGAAAATCTAGCAAAATCTATAGTACTTGAATCAGCAGAACTCCTAGAAAACTTTCAGTGGCATGGTAATAACGAAAATATTGATAGTATAAAAGATGAGTTAGCTGATGTAATGACATATTGTCTTTTTATGTGCGAACACTACAATTTAGATATTAGACAATTAATAGTTGAAAAAATGAAAAAGAATGAACTGAAATATCCAATATCAAAGTCATATGGTAAGTCAAACAAATACACTACATTTTGAGTACTAATAGAAAACAGACATGTCATTATTTTATTTAAATACAATTAAAAACTACCCAATGCACGCGAGATTGACTAAATGCAAAAAAAACGGTTTGAAATTATTGGAAGCATATTATATTTAAGTTCGGATGAAATTTAGGGGGTTCTTTATGAAAGACATAATTTTGATAAACCTAAGTGATATTCACATAGATAGCACATTTGACTACAATAGTGAAGCTATATATATCGTGAATTCTATAGATATTCCATCAACATCAACGCATTGCTTCTTGTTGTTATCTGGTGATTTAGCCAGACATGGTAGGTTAGACGAGTATGCAATTGCTAAAAATTTTATTGATAAGATTGTAGTTAACCTTAAAGAGAAAACTAAATGTACTAATATTGAGGTTTTAATTGTTCCTGGAAATCACGATCTTAACTTTAACGGCATTTATAGAGAACGCAGTGATATAGATATGGGTTTAGAGGATACGTTGAAACTCCAAAGTGAACTGGATAGAATGAATGAATTCTTTATATTTGCTGGTGAATTTGACAATTTTGCTGAAGATAAGTATGTAGACTTTAAGTCATACAAAAAAGACTCGAATATTATTAATTTTATCTTAGTCAACTCAGCACTTTTTTCAGTGTACAGTAAAACTAAGGACACATCAATTGGATTGCACTATATACCCGATCATGTTTTTCAAAAAATAGAAGAGTTTTGTCATTCAATGACTGCTGCAGGAACAATAAATATATTTATGATGCATCACACCGTGGAATGGTTCCAACCAAGCGTAAAACAAAAATTGAGTAGACTTTTAAGCTCATATTCTTCTCTTGTTATAAATGGTCATGTTCATGATCCGAACACTATTGAGGAACGAAAATCAGGTAGAGTTATAAAGAAGATAGATGGAGGTTTTTTTAATGATCAAAAATCAGGAGAGAATAATTTTTACTGGTGCATTTTACAATCTAACCTACATCTTAGATGTCAAAAATGTCAAAAAAACGGTGATATATATATTGAAATGAAACCGATTATTGAACTCATCATTGATGATAACAAAAGAGGAAACAAAGCAGTTCTGCATGAAGATTCAATTTTGAGAATACTTGACGGTTATGTATATACAGACAGAACAACACTATTAGATTACTATGTGTTTCCGGAACTTACTCAAATCGACAAATATATAAAAGGAAAAAATCAAGATTTTGACAAGAAAACACGATGCTTGACTTATCAAGATTTCATAAAATCAACAGCTGATGATAATGAAGTATCAATTATTGGTTCATCAGGATACGGAAAAAGTATTCTTCTGCACTATTTATTTTATAACTCATATCGATCTAATCAAACACCAATAATAATCAATGCAAGCACACTAAAAGAACTTGATAAATCAAAATATAGCAAACTTATTAAAGATGTTTTCAATGATCTTTATATCACTTATGACTTTTTTGATTATGAACACTACAATCAATTACACAAATCAGATAAAGTAATCTATATCGATGATGCAAATATTGTACAACCAGAAAAACTTAACGATTTCTTGGACTTCACTAGAGAAAAATTTGGCAGGGTTGTATTTGCTATTGATAAAGATGTAGCATTTGATTATAGAAGAGAGTTAACTCATGCAATACGTGTTGAACGAGATGAGATAAATTCATCAATGTTTGAAATTCGTCCTTTCTTTCGTTTAAAACGCCGTGAATTCGCATATAAATATTTGCAGTACAAGAAAATGGAACAGAAAGAAATAGACTTGAGAATAAGCATTATGGAAACAATCATTGATAAGCAATTAGTTTACATTGATCAAAGCCCCAAATTTATTACTTTACTTATTGATAACATGACTGCAGATGAAATGTATACCCCTCAAGGTAATGACTACAATTCACTGTACGATAGAGATATAACCAATAAGTTAACAAAAGGTTTTTCCGAGTCTGACGAAATTGAATATACGAAAATTATTATAGAATGTCTTGCATACGACATGCATTTTACAAATAGGTCAACACGTTTCAGTGAAGATGATATTTTTTCTCATATCGATTCGTATAATAGACAATATGATGGTGCAATAGTCAAAAGTAAGTTTTTAAGTCATTTATTAAAAACAAAAATCATTTGTTATAGAGAAGGTAGCTATCATTTTTCTGACAAAAAAACTCGTGCATATTTTACTGCACTTAGCTTATTTCGAAAATTCAATGAAATTGGAAACATTGAAATTGAGATGACTGCTATCTTTAATGAATTATTCAAAGATATCAACGTTGATGTATTAATGTTCTTAGCATTTATAACAAGACGGTTAACACCACTTAGCATGCTCTTTAAAATGGCTAAAGATTTTTTTGATATCCATAAAGAGAATGTTTTCACATCTGATAAACTTAAGAAATTTGATTTTGGATATTTTAGACAAGAGATAGAAGCTCCAACTATACAAGACATCGAAAAACAGGATGAAATACTTGAAAGCATTGAAAGGAAATCTAGTGAAGCGATTGATAAACATAACCAGATTAATGACGAATTTGAATTGACTGATCAAATGAAAGACATCAAAAAAGCATTGAATTATATAAGTGTGATTGCACACACTCTATCATCGTTTAGTCCAAGTATGAAGTTTAGTGATAAAAGGGAATACGTAAGAGCAGTTTACTATTATCCTAATATTTTGTTAGGTATGATACTAAAACCATTATTTGATGGAGACATAAAGGATGATTTTGAAAAATTTGAATCGCAAGAAAAGGAAAAACCTTTATCTGAAATAATTATTGAGTTTAATAAATTAACAAAATCAATCGCAATTAAGATGATCTATGAGGTTTATAAGCATACCGCATTTCATGCATCAACAAAGAACAGTTTTTTATCACTTGACAAATTTGAAGATAAAAATCAAGGAGTCTATGAGATTCAAAATCTACTTATGGCAAGTTTTGTTGAAAAACCAGATGTTTTTTATGATAGAGCCAAAAAAATGATAGAAAAATCAAAATTGGAGAAATTATTAAAGCATTATATTTTACATTGCGTATTTGATTTCATAGTATATGCAATAAAAACAAAAAAAGATATAGCGAGTTTAGATCGATTCGTTGATACATTTTTTTCTGAAAGCAAAGGCGGTGTGAAAAAGAATCTTTTAGCAATGAGAAAAGAGTAAGTATTCAGATGACAATCATTGTCAACAGTATGACTTCAAATTTAACTAATAACTATATTAAGTCAATTCAAATTAACATAATGTTGATTAGTTCAATAGTTTCGAAATCCAAACTATGACATATTATCAATATTTGATCATTCAGAGAAATCATTCAGTCAAAGTGTGAATACCTTTAAGTATAGGGGATATTATGAAAATAAAGCAAATCAATTTTACAAATCACGTTTTATTTGGAAACACCTCAATAGATTTTACGGACGAAAGCGGTAAAGTACTTAACACCATTTTGATATGTGGTGAAAACGGTTCTGGTAAGACAAAATTATTAGAGTGTTTGTACAATCTTTTTAAAATTCCACCGCAAAATTATGAGGTGGTTTTGATTTTAGAAAATGATGATTTAATCAAAATTAGAAATAATATACTGTTATCAAATAATAAGGATTATCAAAACCAGATAATTGATAACATCAATGATGAAATATTAGTTAAAAAGGCATCGGATGGAAATTACTGGACAATTGATTTTAATAACGGATTAAAGCAATCATATGGTTTTGGTTGGGATCCCAATAGTAACAATCATCCCCTTCAATTTTATTTATGCAACATAGTATTCAAAATAAAGAAGAATGACAAAGAACCAAATATACAAACTGTTAGTACAGTGACAAAACTCACGCTTGATGAAAAGGAAGTAGATTCAAACTCACAGTATTTTGCTGGAGACTTGAACATTACTCAATTACTTGTTGATTTACAAGCGCAGGATGCTGATGAATTCCTAAATAATAGTGAAGGAAAAACATTAATTACAGAAATCAAGTATGGAGAAAGAGTAAAAAGACTTAAGGAAGCATTCAATAAATTTTTCTCGGGTTCTATAAGACTGGATAAAGTAAGAAACTTTGACATTAACTTTGAAAACAATGGTGGAAAAAACTTTGACATTACTGGTTTAAGCTCTGGAGAAAAATCAATCATTCAATATGGAGGTTTTTTCCTAAAAAACCAAAAGTTAGATGAGATTATGATATCATTTCTTGATGAACCAGAGCAATCACTACATCCACTTTGGGAAGAAAAAATACTATCGTTTTATCAAGATGTATTGACTCTCGATAATAAACAAAAATCACAATTATTTTGCATAACTCATTCTGAACATGTAGTAAAAAATGCTTTGCAAATTGGTTGTCTAATATTAATCATGAATAGAAAATCAGATGGTAGTTTTGGAATTAAGAAGACTTCGCAAATGAGCACCTTTCCATTCAGTCCAACATATTCAGAGATAAAATATAATGCGTTCAATTTGACTACTAATGAATTTCATGAGGAGTTATATGGTTATCTTGCAGAAAGAGAAAGATGTGGAGTTAGGGATTTGGATGCATTCTTCATGAATAATCATTGTCTAAGAAAACCATGGATTGGCAAAAAAATAAGTGAATCTGGTTCAGTTGTGCATCATGCAAGAAATGACACATTCAGTTTATGCTCCTATATAAGAAACTATACACATCATCCTGAGCTCAGAGATGCTGACAATCCTAGTTATTCACCATGTGAGTTAAGAAAATCAATTGAGTATATGTTGTCTTTATTATAACGGTAACTTACTAATTTTATTTGACAGAATGACACTCCTATCAAACTATTTATCTTTGATTATCGTTAAGTCTTGATTATCTTAGGGTTAGTTCATTTGTCAACAACATTAAGTACTATATTTCCGATATACTTATATGCAAGAAAGAATCCTATTGATACCATACGCTTATCTTAATTATTCTATACGAAGAATGTTATATCAATAAAACGATTTTATAATCTTGATAAATAGATATCTAAGATGTATAATGAATGGAAATACCCATATGTATAATTACAAAGAGGGGGTTGCTTGATGAAAAAACACATTCTATTATTATTGGTTATCTTTATGTCAAGTCTTTTATTATTTGGATGTCAGGGATCAAATCAAGATCAAATCGTTATCAAATTTAGTGAAAATGGTGGAACAGATATTACTAACATCCATGTAGACAAAAACGAATCAATCAATAAACCATCTGATCCAACAAAAGAAGGATTCATCTTTGGTGGATGGTTTAGTGATGAAGAGTTTTCTTTAGCCATTACATGGCCATATACACCATCAAGCGATATGACGCTATATGCAAAATGGGATATCGATCCAAGTATTCAATACTACACAATCTCATGGAAAGTGAACGGTGTCATTGTTGAACTTGATACAAATGTCAAAGAAGGGAACTTCCCCATTTATCATGGAGCTATCCCATCGAAACTTCCATCATTAGAATATGTTTATTCATTTTCAGGATGGAGCCCATCCGTTGAATTTGCGACTGGGAATGTAATCTATGAAGCACAGTTTTCATACAATAACCGCCAATATACCATCACGTTTAATAGTAACGGTGGATCATTGGTTGATCCCATTACAAGAAACTATGGAACTATTGTGAGCGAACCTACTGAACCCACACGTGAAGGTTATACGTTTATGGGCTGGTTTTTAGGTGCGCCAACCTATGGTGAAATCCACTGGCCCGTTGAAGTGAGTGATAACTTTACCTTCTATGCCAAATGGGAAGCCATTAATTAATCGATGATATATCAATAACCACGTACACAAAAAAATACCTTGTCATGATTTTATATAAATGATAAAATCTAAGTAAAGACAATCATCCCCTAGGAGGATCACATGAAAAGAACACACTTATTGGGAGCAATGATTATTGCTCTATTTTTCGTTGTTTTTTTGATGGGGTGTGAGGTGACTGAAAAGACCATCTCATCCATTGAAGTAGACGCATCTTCCATTCAAGATACGGTTGATATCACTGATTTCGATGTCTCTGATTTAAAAATCAAAGTCGTCTTTTCAGATGATACCTTTGAAGTCATTGAAGTGACTGAATCCATGATTGCACAAGCGGATTTATCCAAGCTTACCTATATGGGACATCATGAGATTCATATCACATATGAGGGATTAAATCTCACATTTATCATTGAACTCACGGATGCATTAACACTTGCAAACCTGATGACCTTCTATAATTATGCGGTGTCAACCCTAGGTTTTAGTGGAACCTATGATGCTTGGATTTTAAACCTTCTTGCAGGTGGAAGTGAAACCATTCGTTCTGCATTATTTAATTCATCGAATGAACTCATTTTGACGCTATCAAATGCAGAGACAGTTAATCTCGGTCAGATGATCGCTGAAACCGTGACAGTTACCTTCTATGGGTTTAACGGAGAACTCCTTGCAACCGTTGTGATTCCTAAAGGAGGATCAGCAATCCCACCATCAGCTCCTTTGATTGAAGACTATAACTTTAATGGTTGGGAAGGTATCTTTAACAACGTCATGGTTGATACAGAAATCCATGCCATCTACCTCTACACCGGCCAACCCATCTCATCAATTGATGATGCTGATGAACTGATCATTTCATTAACACGCTTAGAAGAAGCAGAATTTGGTGTTGATTTAGATGCGATATTCTCATCAACAACCAACACCCAATCGACATCTCGGATGCGATCTTTAGGTGCCATCATCAAAGAAGGCACGATGATGGATACTTCAGATAACTTTAATCCATCTTCCTATATTCCTCATACCTATTGGAATCAGATGTATTACAATCCAGGTTTATATCAACTCCCTCCAGTTGTTGAAGGTTTCCATGTCATTACATCAACCCTGACATCCTATAGTTCACATGCTTTAAATAATCTTTATGAAGTGAACTCTCAAGTTGCTCAAAGTTCTAGACAGCAAGCAGACTGGGCCGTTGATTATTTAACCGTCATGGATACGTGGGTTATACAAGATGACTTTAAATATCTTCTTCACTATGATGAACAACTCGACCGTGTTGAACTCTATAATGTATGGACCTATGCAGAACTATCGATTACAGCATATCGAAAGATCTTTGTTTATTATAATGAAAAAGGCGAAGAAGTCGTTGAAACATGGGATCATCAACTTTATACTGATCCATCAGCACCAGGTTATCCAGGTGTGATGGTTTATCATAATGCGATTGCGGGTCGTGATTTTAACTATTACGCGATTTGGCTTGATGAAGACCACAAACCATCTACGATGCGTCATTATCGTGGAATTAACATGAATGAAGAAGGATACTATGAGTATTATGATAATAACATGCTCATGGTCTCAGGAGATTATGGTTGGTATACCATTAATCCAAGTGTTAATCATGAACAAGAAAGTATCACATTTAATGATAACCCCTTTATTACGATCTATTCACCGGATGCAACGAGTGATGTCATGACGATCTATGGATCTGAGGGTCATTATTATGTTGAGGTCTCACTACCTTCAATGACTGGAGTGGATGCACTCCTCGTTGAAGAAGGCGGGATGATCAAGAAGAACCAAGACTCTGAAAGCACACAACAGTTTTTAATTGATGAAGGCTATGCTCTGATGCCGGATTGGTATGAGATGAACAAATGGGATATTGAAGTTGATTCAGGCTTTCAAACATCCAAAGGAACATTCTATGCGCAACATGGTAACTTAACGGGGGATGTCACCCTTCAATATGTCTATGTCGAAATTGGAAGTGAAGGAACAAGAGATTATGATCTTTACCATAATTATTACGGTAAGATCTTAATCAATATTCAAGCATCAACCTTAGATGATCTTGTTGACAAATTAACAGGTTATATGAATGATGTAGGACTAAGCTATAAATTTGGTGATACTGAAGAACTCTTTGAAGAATTAGCCTATATCTATGAAAACTATCAAACGATTGGTGAAGGTGTTTCGATTGTCCATGATGGTCTATCTCTACCTTCTAATCGTTTTACCAGTTATGAGGATTATCTCTTAAGCGAAGCTGCAATGGTGAACTATTTAGATATTGAATCACTTTTATTGAGTATGCTTTCTGAAAAACCCTCGATGTCATTTAGTGAATTACCGTCTAAAAATGATTTAAATGCTATCTCATTGATTTCTACGAATAATAGCCTTACTGGGCAATTAAGAATGACTGAAGAAGGGCTCGTAACAACTGCATTATCAGGAACATTAAGACGCTCACCCCTCTTACAGAATAACCAGTCCTATAGTCTATATTATGCACTTCAGGTGGGTGGACGATTGATTGAAATTGGTCATGAAACACCACAAGTCTTTACCGGACAAGACTTATCATTTAGCGGAAATATAACGATGGAACTACCCGATGACTTAATGGTTGGTGAATATCACCTTGTTGTCTTCTATGCGAAAGTCGTTGGTGATGCATATTTAAGAATCTCTAATCCTGTGGCATGGCAAGTTCAAGATCTCGTAGGCTCTTCTGTGATCGTTAAAGATGATACTTATGAGAGTGCGACTGAAACAAAGATCATCAATGATGGAGGTCGTTTAGTCATGATCGTTTCAAGTGTTGATGCGTATGCACCAAAAATCACCCTTGGATATGATGATACTATCTATCAATTCGAACAAACGATCAATGAACTTTTACTACCTGAAGGAACAACCGTTGATGAATTCTTAAAGATGATGACGATTCAAGATAATGTTGATGGAAAACTAGAACCTACTTTATCACATCTCACAAAAGAACAACTTCCTGTTCAACTCACCGATCTGATGATGGGTGGTGTATGGGTTTATCAGGTCAGTGATACTTCAGGACTACTTACCAAAGTGACAATTGTCGTCATCAATCCAGGGTATAAAGTCACATGGATGATCGATGATGACATCTATCAAGAAGTGATCGTTGCACCTGATACAACCATCACTCAAATTCCAGTTCCCGAAAAAGAAGGTCATACGATCGTTGGATGGGATAGCGACAATCTTTTGATCAGTACAAATCAAGTCTATCACGCCATCTATACCGTAAATACGTATAAAGTGACATGGATGTATGATGAACAAGTGATCCGTGAAGATTTAGATGTTCCCTATGGAACAGTCTTAACAGGACCAGATATGCCACCCATCGAAGGTCATTACTTCCAGTGGCAACTCACCGGTGGTGGAACGATGCCTGCAGGTGATATCATCGTGATTGGTGATTACCAAAAGCACCTCATGACGATTACCTATTATATCGATGGAACTTATTATGGTGTTCAAGAAGTTTATTATGGAGATCCAATCACCCCACTTGAAGTGACACCACCACAAGGTAAAGTCTTCTCAGGATGGGATCTTACGTATACGATGATGCCATTTGAACATTTAGTAGCAAATGGATCATTGACTGATCCACAAGCTTCATAAACATTTAAATATCGATGCTACTTTGAAGGATGTTCACCTATGTTTTTCATGAACATCCTTTTTCTTTCATCAAATCATGTGATATATCCCATAAATAAGAAGAATAGATAATACTACCAATAAGTGATTGAAAGAAAGAGTATAGAAGATGAAGTCAAAAACAAGGAGGACTATCACATGAAAAAAAGATTGATATTTGGTTTTGCAGGACTCATGATTGTCAGTATGTTTTTTATTGGAATGAGCGTTAGTGCAGCACCTCTTGATGCTCAAACAGTGAATTCAACGATTCTTGAATTAGATGATTCAGAAGAAGGTTATACCCTAGAAAGCATGTTAACGTATGCTCTCTTGGATGAATATCTTGCTCAAGCCACTTATGCAAAGATTATTGAAGTATATGGAGAGATTCGACCATTTAGCAAAATTGTCTTAGCAGAACAGACACACATTGATTTATTATTACCTCTATTCGAAACATACGGTATTGAAATTCCGGTTAATGATGCTTCCAATCAAGTGATTGTGCCAGATTCGATTGCATCTGCACTTGCAACAGGTGTTGAAGCAGAAAAAGCTAATCTACTCATGTATGAAACATTCTTAGCACAACACGATCTCCCAGAAGATGTTAAAACGGTTTTCGAATTATTACATCAAGCATCTCAAAAACACTTGAATGCATTGTCAAAGGATCGTATCTTCGGTGCAGGATATGATTTAGCTTATCAATGGAGAAAAGCATTTGGACAAGGTGGAAGACAAAAAGGAAACTCATCGGGTTCAAACATGAATCAATGCACAAATCGTTAATAAGTTTTGATCGGATATGAGGATTGCTCATGATTTGAGCAATCCCTTTTTTATTTATTTTTATACGAAACATATTAAAAATTCCTTACATAAAAATGTGGATAATTCAAAATGACTTATTATCATGTATAATAAGATTACAAAAGGGAGGTTGAACCATGAAGGTGTTTAGACCCTATATCATGTTGATCATCACGATACTGGTCTTTTTTACGTTTTTCTTCGTGCGACGATTTGAACATCTCTTTGTTATTGATCATCCCTATAGTATGAATGAAGGATGGACCTATGATGGTGAAGATATTGAACTTCCCATCGATTTAAATATCACGAAAAATACACCTTATACGATTGAAACGATACTCAATGAAGATTTTCATGAACCTAAATATGTGATGATACGCACATCGCTTCAAAATATCACAGTTAAACTTGATGATGTTGTGATCTACCAAAAAGAGTATGGGACATCATTACTAGAACCGTATGCATCGATGTGGCATCTCGTCTTGATGCCCAGACATGTGGATGGACAGACGCTTTCCATCACATTCTCATCACCTTACAGTTTAATGTCAGGACAAATCAATGAGATTTCTTATGGTAGCGAAGTGATGCATTACAATTACCTGATTAGATCCTATGGTACTAGACTCGTCGTTTCACTGTTGGTTTTTGTGATCGGATTAGTGGTTATGATCTCAGATAGTATCTTCTCGAAGAATCAAGATCGAGGATTTACTTATGCAGGATTATTTGCTGTCCTATTATCTTTATGGATGTTTGCTGAATCACGAATGATGCAGTTTTTTACGGGAAGTGAACTCTTGATAGGCTCCCTTGCGTATCTTGCTCTTCCACTGTTTCCTATCCCTTTACTCACCTATTTGAGCAAATATGTTTTAAAGCATTTTCAAAAGGCTTTAGACGTGATGAAATACATCTTTATTGTCCATTTCTTTTTCGTATGCTTTGTCTATCTCATGAATTGGATGGATTTCTTTCAAACGGTTTTCTTTACACAGTTTTGGTTAGTGACAGCGATTATTTTAGCCATCATCTTATTGATTAGAGATGCAGTCACAAATCACAATCAGGAAGCCATTAAGTTTATCAAAGCGTTTATGGTTCTAGCTATTTTTGCCACATTTGAACTTGTCGGATTCGCTTTAGGAGATTTCCAGAGCACCTCGATTTTCTTATCGATAGGTGTTGCGATATTGATGATCATTTTACTCATCAATTATCTTCGTTATGTGATTGAACGTATGAGATTATCACATGAAAAAGAACTCTATGAGAAACTTGCATATATGGATTACGTGACACAGGGACAAAATCGTCTTGCTTTTGAACGTGACTTAGATGAAATCTTTAAGGATACGACGAAACGCGAACAATTAAGACTGATTGTCTTCGATTTAGATGGTTTAAAGACGATCAATGATGTCTATGGACACGTTGAAGGGGATAAAGCGATTAAACAAGCGTTTGATATCATCACCGAAGCTTTTAAAGATAACGGGATGTGTTATCGTATCGGTGGTGATGAGTTTGCGTGCCTATATCAATCTACGGATGAGATGATCTATGAAGAGAAAAAGAAAACGATTGATGAAAAGACACAAATTTTTGAAGATGCAACACCTTATCACTTTGGATTGTCTTATGGATCTGCATTGGTGAAACAGTTTGATATGAACAGTAAAGATTTGATGCATCTTGCGGATTTAGATATGTATCAGCATAAGAAAAATCGTAAATCCTCAAACACTTGAGGATTTATTCTTTCAAGGTGTCTATATGAAAACAAAAGATGTGATCGTATTACCCTATAACCCATCATGGAAAGATTGTTTTGATGATATTAAACGTGAGCTCGATCACGTTTTAAAATCTTTTGCATTATCAATTGAACATGTGGGAAGCACATCGGTTGCTTTATGTCCTGCAAAACCGATCATTGATATCGATATCATCATCAATCGAGATGACTTTGATGAAGTCAAAAAGAGATTAGAATCTTTAGGATATCATCATGAAGGGAATTTAGGGATCATTGATCGTGAAGCTTTTAAATATGAAGACAAAAGACATTTGATGAAACATCATCTTTATGTATGCCCAAAAGATAGCATGGAATATAAAAGACATCTTGCGTTTAGGGATTATTTAAGAACACATGACGATGAAAGAGACCTCTATGGGAAGTTAAAAATGGAACTTGCAGCGAAGTATCCTCAAGATATTGATCGCTATATTGAGGGAAAAACACCATTCATTTCTTCGATTTATCAAAAAATAGGGTTATAAAGGATGGCATCATGAAACATCTTCCACCAGACCAATTTGAAAAAGCGTATGTTCAACGCGTTTTATTGTTACTTTTATTTTTTGTTTTATTTGCGATTATATCGGTGATCCTATTGATTCCTGATCTCGAAGTTCCATGGATGTTTCCTGTTATGACAGGTGGAATCAGTGCACTCTCTTTATTCTTAGCATGGGTCATTATATTTAAATATCGTCATCGTATGAAAAATCTTTATCAAGAAATCCTAGAACTTGATTTTAAACGGTTTACCGATGGAAAGACACCCTATCTTATCAACTGGTCCATTTATGATCAAGATCACATGGTTTCATCGGGAAGTGAAATCATTTTTAGTGATCAGGGCATCACATGTGATCACCATCACATGAGTTGGATAGATGCGATATCCTTTGAAGCGAAACTTTTTGAGGATGGATGGAAAGCTTCATTATCTTATCTTGATCACGAAAAAATCTATCAATTAGCCTTCTTTATTGATAATCTTGGTGTTAAAATCATTGAACACTATACCCACATCACCATCAATACGGAAAAACTAAAAATCGCAGAAGAAGAAACGTATCACATGATTCAAAGTGAAATCGTTTGGGGAACCAATCTCTTATTATGGGCTGAACGTATCGGATTCATATTAATGGTTTCAATAACGGGTATCGGTGGCGGAGTTCTTCTCGGTCTTTACATCATGCCGATGGAGTTTGCGATTCTTTTTGCCAATCTTTTTATCATTCCCATCATTCTCATTATTTATCCAAAACGATATAACCATTATCCAAGCTACAGTTATTGGATGAATAAACATATCATCGGATATGCGAAAGGTAAAAAAATCATGGTCATTCCTTTTGAAAAAGTAGATAGTATGTCTTTTGATGAGAAAAGACTCTATCTCAACTTAAATGAACTTGATAAACAAGGTGATCCACTGATTGTCTATATTCCACGTGATCAATATCTGATAGATCGATTAAGCGAGCATATGAAACGCTATGAGATTGATTTAACTTTGATTAAATTATAGGAGACAAAGATGAAAACATATTGTTATGTCTTAACACTTGATCCAAGACTCTATGAAGATCATGCATGGACAGAAGAAGATCATCAAGCCGTTGAACGTCATTTTTTAAGACTAAAAAAAGACTTTGAAGCAGGAAAGCTGATGCATGTTGGTCGCACCGATGATCCGACTCACGGGGGCTTTGGATTGGTCATTTTCAAAGCTATGGATGATGAAGATGCTAATCGTTATATGGAAGAAGACCCCGCGATCATCGGTAAACAGATGAAAGGGAGTTGTTTTCTGTATCGGCCTGTTTTTCATCAGAAATAATACAATAAATCTAAATCTTTAATTTTTCACACATCATGATTTAAAATCAATCTTCATTGTTTCAATCCTTGAAAAAGTGTGTTACAATCATCATTACACAAGAGATAAAAAGAGGTATTTTATGTTTCATAGAAGGTTTATTCGCATGTTTATCTTAGGTATTCTTCTCATGCTTGTGGCATGTCAAGAATCAGTTTCCTTTAAGGTATCATTTGATAGTCAAGGTGGATCAAATGTATCACCTATCACCTATGTCCAAGGTGAAGATTTTAATCTCCCTAATGATCCAACGCGATCAGGTTATTCATTTGATGGATGGTATTTTGATGATGATCTTTTTGAACAACCCCTCACATCAACATCATGGATTGATTTAGAGATCACATCGGATGTGACGCTTTACGCAAAATGGGATATTGTCACCTATACGATTACTTATATCCTCGATGGTGGAACCAACAATTCTACCAATCCAGCATCCTATACTGTTGTTGATGCTAAGACATTTGAGGAACCCACCAAAGCTGGATACATCTTTGATGGATGGTTTAGTGATCAAGCATTCACAACATCAAAACCATCACTTGTATTAGGTTCAACTGGAAATATCATTCTTTATGCAAAATGGATTCAACAAGAATACATGGTCACATGGAAAAACCATGATGGAACGATCCTTGAAGTTGATTTAGTTTTACATGGTGATACTCCCGAATATAACGGTGCAACTCCAACTCGTCCAGACAGTGAAACAGAAACCTACACCTTTAAAGGATGGGAACCCAGTGTTTTAGAAGCAACCACCGATGTCATCTATACAGCAACCTTTGATGCTATTCCACTCAATCTTAAAAATCCTTTTGATCCAACGGAACTAAATGAGATCTTTGGATTTGAAATTTATGATTTAATGCCATCCTTTACGACATCGGATGTACTTTTACTCGATTACAGTGAAACGGACTTTTATGAAGTCTATCTGGATATCTTTGATTGGAGTGAAGCAGATGCCGATGCATATATCGCATGGCTTGATGAGATGCTCACATGGGATGATGTTGAAGAATCATGGGTGTTAGGTAATTATTTTATCTACATTTATGCAGATGATCAAACCTATCCAGGTAAGATTGTCTATGGTATAGGCATTTATGGAGATAAGACTTCAGAAGAAGATCCTAAGACACCTTTTGATTTTACAGAACTGAATGATTTATTTGGATTTGATATTTATCATTTGATACCTACGATCACCTCAGATGATGCCATCATTTTAGACTACAGTGAACCCACTTTCCGGGAAGTCTATCTTGATTTCTTTGATTGGTCTGAAGCAGATGCCGATGCATACATTGAAAGTTTAGATGCGATGCTCACATGGGATGATGCAGAGGAATCATGGATTGTTGGCAATTATTTCATCTATGTGTACGCCGATGATCAATCCTATCCTGGTGATATTGTCTATGGCATTGGTATCTATGGTACAATCTCAGATGAAGTCGTGATTTATTCATCTTGGGCAGATATGATGATTGATTTAAAGATGTATATGAATAACTCAACACTTTCTGATGTTTTACCAGAACTGGAAGGATTATCCTCGATTCAAATCAATCAACTCCCGATTTCAATCTATCAAATTGAAGGTGGATTTGCTCATGCTGATTATGTCGCACGGATTGAAGCATATCTTGATGAACTTGAGAATTTAGGTTATGCATATGATCGTGATTGGTCACTTCAACTTGGACAAGAACTCTATACCTTAGAGGTGACAGAAGATTTAGGATATGCAGTCTATCTCAATGCAAATGGAACAACGGCATCAGTTAACTTCTGGTCTTATGATCCGACGATTGAACAAATCTCTTTAAATCCTTTATCACCACGACAATCCATTAACGCTTATGAACTATTCACATACCAACAATCAGGTCTTCCTTCAGAAGGAACCTTTGATGTCCTTGTCATACCGGTTGAGATCAGTGGAACGCCTTTCCCAAGCGATTATCAGACAAAATTAAATCTTGTTTTCAATGGAACAACTGAAGCTTCAGGATGGGAAAGTGTATCTTCATTCTATCAAAAGAGTAGTTATGGTTTACTCGATATGAATTTCGTGATTGCACAAAAATATACGACAGTAAATACTAAAACTTATTACGAGAATTATGATGATGAAGGTGATCAATACGCGATCAAAGAAGCGTTATTAGCACTTGATCCCACCATCAATTTTGCGAATTATGATTCAAACAACGATGGTCATATCGATTCAGTGATTTTCATTTATTCAGAAAATTATAATTATGATGTCAATCCCTGGTGGGCATGGGTCTATGCAGCACAGTTTGGTGAAGCGACAGGAACGACACTTGATGGAAAAGCCTTTGAGTATTACATGTGGGCAAGCTATTACTTCTTAGAGGATAATCTACCAGGAAGTAATCCCGCAGCAAATGCAGAAACCTATATCCATGAGCTTGGTCATTTGATGGGATTGATCGACTATTATTCATTCACCTATGATTACGGTCCTCTTGGAGGATTTGATATGATGGACTATAATGCTGGCGATCATGGACCTGCATCAAAACTACTCCTCGGATGGTTACAACCGATGGTCGCAACCAAAGGCAGCTATCAAGTCTCATTAGAATCCTATTCGATGGATACAGATGGTTTAGGAAGTGCCATTGTGATTCCATATCGTTCAACTGATTTTGACGATGGCAATGCATTTGATGAGTTCTTAATCATCATGTTCTACACCCCTGAAGGTCTTTATGATGCTCATCAAGATGCAGACTATGTTCCAGATGATGCAGGACTCATCATTTATCATGTGGACGCAAGACTATACCCAGGTGCAGGATTCTGGGACGGTTATTTCATGTATAACAATGATGGTGATTCTGATTTCTTTGTTGAAGTGCTAGAAGTTGATAACAATGGATCGATGCCAGGAAGCCAACCCTTTCACTTCCTTGATATGCTACGTAACAGCTCCGTATCTTTTAATTCTTATATGTGGCATCAAGGTGGATCAATCAATGTATCGATCGCATTAAGTGATGTGATCCTACCAACTGATGACAGAGTCACTTTTGTTTTAACTGTCAATTAGTATATTTATAAGATGAAGAGCGCTCTTCATCTTTTTTTATGGCATATTTTGGATTAAAATAGAAGAAAGAAACGTGGTGATCTTATGAATCAACGTATGAAAATCGTGCTGAAGGCATTAATGATAGCTGGGTGTGGTTTATTTTTGGTTGCTTTGTACTGGTTGATCTATGTTGGACTTTCTTTACTGTTAGAAGAACTGATTGCTCATGGTGATCCCCAAGTAATCAGGCAAGATGTTCTTCGCAATAGTTCTGCCCTTGTTGTTGGAGTGATGACCATTGAATTGATGCGTACAAGACTCCATGACATCATTAAAGCTATCATTGTTCTAGCAGGACTTACCGTATTTTTGATGGCGTTAGTTTTACACTTTTACCAGATGATGGGGATCGCTATCGTTTTGACCATGATCATCTGTGGCATCATCGTATTGATGATCATCAAACAGCGTAAACCGTGGTTTTATTACTATACAGTCGTTCTAGCTGTGATCATTTCTTATCTTTATGCAAGGCCAAGATCATTTATTTTTTAAGGTGAAAGTAAGATGAACTATCAGATTGAATCGTATCCCCAAGACAAAAGCTATCATGAAATCTTTCATGAGGTGGTCCAGTTTGTCAATCGTTTGAATGAGAAACACGAATTTTTATATTATCACTGGAGCCGATGGGAATGGATGTTTGCTCTCGATAATTTTAGTGCTGATGTGCTTAGTCAGATTAAATTATTTAGAAATGAAAAGCATGAGATTTGTGGCATGCTCGCATTTGAAGAAGTCCCGGGTGTTTGGTTTGCAACCTATGATCATGATCTCAAACTTAAACAGATGATGGCCAATGAATTGATCAATCATCTTAAGGGAGATGTCATCATCCCCAAAGATGATGAATGGGTAAAAATCCTTAAAGAACATGGGTATGAGAAGATGGATTGGATCGATCCAGTGGCACGATTTGCAAAACCTTTTGAAAACATCCCCACATGTGAGGGTTACACGTTTAAATCACTTGAAGAAGATTATAACCTTGATGAGATCCATCATGCATTATGGAAAGGGTTCAATCATGGCGATCATGTGATGTATAATGATCAGATTCGACAAGAACGATTACACATGACATCATCACCCCATTTTAAAAAGCGTTATGTATGGGTTGCTATCAAGGATGGTCATTTTGTTTCATATGCAGGAATCTGGTATATGAAAGGTAATAAGATTGCAGATATTGAACCGGTAGCAACCGTACCTGAACATCGCAGAAAAGGATTAGCAGGTGCGTGTATTCTTCATGCCATGAATGAAGCTAAAAAAGATGGTGCAAAAGAGTTTTATGTGGGATCAACCCAAAAATTTTACTATGACTTAGGATTTGAACCTTACCAAGAAGGTTATCGGTATACGAAAAAAAGTGATTCGTTAAGAATCGCTTTTTGTTTAAAATAACTCATCTAATAAGAGATAATAATCCAATTTGTTTTCATCAACTTCAAGATGTAGTAGATCAAAGAGTAAACGTGTCGATTCATCTTGATTTCTTTGATAGAGAAGAGATCGATAAGCCAGTGCAAGATCCTGATAGCGATCAGCAAATCCCATGCGTCCAATATCGATCAAACCTACGCCTTTTTGATGATCAAAGATGATGTTTTCAAAGGTGAGATCGCCATGAGAAAATACAAGATCTTCCTTAGGTTGATTAGCTTTTAAATAGTTCAAAAGATCGATAGGAGAAGAAAATCGCCCCTTTTGAATATCCATATCCCATGTTGTCATATCAACACATCCATGAGCGACATGATCTTCGGCTTGTCTTAACCTAACATTTAATGTTTGATCAAGCATCTGATCAGAAATAGGTATTGACCACAGTCTTTTAAGAACATCGGTGAGGATAGCGATTTGATCACGTGCGGATATATCAGATAGCATATGACCTTTCCACCTTTTGATCAAGATAGTGATCGATTGCTGAGAGATTATTTTTGCATAGAGTGGTGCAAGAAACGACATATAAGATAGATGTTCATAATTCCAGAGTTCGTTCAATGATTCTTGATCATTTGGCATGATTTTAATCACATGATGAGCTGAAAGATAAACAGAAGCTTCTGTCATGCCTTCTTGATCTTTAGTCCATACTTGATCTTTAAGGAGTTCTTGAATATCTTTTGGAAATTGTTTGATGATATCTGTTATCGATGATTTTTTCATGATAAGGATGCCAAGAAGGTTATATAATCCGTAACCGTTGAAGGATCTTCTTCCATCGGTACATGACCTAAATCGGGATAGATGATGATCTGTTCTTCGGTTAATGATAATGCTTCAACGAAACTATCTACCGTTTCTACAGGAATCCACTCATCCATTTCACCCCATAAGATAAGTGTAGGCACCTCTATGGATTCAAGACGATCTTGATACTTAAATTCAGGTTCAGATTCCTGTTTAACCTGTAAAATCCACGTTCTTGAGTTTTCTCGTCTTAATAGATCAAAATAACGTTTAAAGATTTCTTCATCAAGCATATCAGGATTTCCATAAGCTGTTTTAAGGATGCTACGTACCAAAAATTTGGGTGTCATTTGACTGATGATTCCTGCAAAAAAATCCGTGGTTAGAAAAGAGGGAACGCGCTGTTGTTCATGTTGTCCTAAAGATGCAGGGACTGCATCAATTAAAGTAAGCGATAAAACACGCTCTGGATATTCGCTTGCGATATACCATGATACTGCTCCACCTAATGAGTTTCCACCGACATGAAAAGTATCAACATCAAGTTCATTAAGCAATGAAATAATCATTTCACCGCTACGTCTGTAGGAGGTCAGTTCATCTTCAAATCCACCCGTTAATCCAAAATAGGGAAGATCCGGTAAGATGACACGATAACCATGTTCAACAAGTGTTTCTGCCCAAGCTAAAAATGTATGAGATGATGAGAATGCGCCATGAATCAATACTAAAACAGGATCACCTATGTCTCCTAAATCTTGATAATGAACATGAATCGATAAGGGTTCATTGTCTAGAGAATTGATATCGAGTTCGACTTTGTTGGAATACTCGCCGAAATAGAGATCCTCAAGATAATCTTGTGGGCGATCAGGTGTATAAAAAACAAAAAAAGTGATAACAAGTAAAGATACTATGATTAAAATGACGATTTTAATGAACCTTTTCATCAGTTGACCTCACAAGAGATAAGAACTATTTATGTGTGATGAGATAGGGATGTCCCTTATCATCATAAGTGATCCATTCACCAACGGGTTTACCTCCTAAAAAATAACCAGAACGCTTGATGGTACCATCCACTCGGTACCACTCCCAATAACCCTCGGGTTCACCATTAACCATTTTTCCTTTTGACCAGATGGTTTTTCCATTTGCGTGGTATTTAATCGTATAACCATCAATCACTTTGCATAATTTCATCTGAATACCTTTTTTTGGTTTAAGATCACAGGATTGATTATCCATATTACCATTCCTCATCATATTAATCATCTTTATTATACACGATAGGCTTCAATCCTTAAAACGAGGATGCATGATATAATAAGGTTAAGTGGAGGTGGACGATGAAACGTGTTTGTGTTATTGGAGGATCAGTCATTGATCTTTTCTTATACCCACATCAACACATGAATTTAAGAGATTCGAATCCGGGTTATATGAAACGATCCCTTGGTGGAGTAGGACGAAACATCGCTGAGAATTTAAGTCGTTTAGGCATAGATACAACATTGATTACACCTCTTGGACAAGACAATCACCGCGTGATGATTGAACGCCAAGCCCATGATATTGGATTAAAGTTATGCCCAATCGAGATCAAAGAAACACCGCTTTATGTGTCTGTTATTGATGAAAAAGGTGAAGATTTGATTGGTGTTGCTTTAATGGATGAGATTGCTGCAATGAGTATCGAATCCATAATGGTGTATCAAAAGATCTTAGATCATGCTGATTTAATTGTTTTAGATACAAACCTATCTGAAGATGTATTAACCGCTTTACTTGCTTTATATGGACATAAGAGTTATGTGGATGCAATCTCAGGACAAAAAGCGATTCGCTTAAAACATGTTCTTTCACATATCCATACGCTCAAAATGAATACGATTGAAGCATCAACTCTAGCAGGTTTTAAAGATGATTCACATGCTGATCTTGATCAACTAGGCAATTATTTCATCGAGCAAGGTACAAAAGAGGTTTTCATCACCTTAGGCGATAAAGGTGTCTATTATGCAAATAAGGATATGGCGCAGATGAGATCATCGGTTAAAGTGGATGTCATCAATTCAACAGGTGCCGGAGATGCCTTTTTTGCTGGGGTTATCTTTGCAAAAATCCATGGATATGACCCAATCAGTTATGGGATTGCTAACGCATGTTTGAATCTAAAAGATGCACACGCGGTGTGTGATACATTATCAAAAGAAAAATTAATCGATACAGTAAAGGAGCTAAACTTATGAATCCACTCATTCAAATTCATCCCGATGTTGAAAAAGCATTACGATTAAAGAAACCTATCGTTGCATTAGAGTCCACGATTATTTCTCACGGTATGCCTTATCCAGATAATGTGAGTATGGCACTAGAAGTTGAACGCATTATCAAAGAAGAAGGTGCAGTCCCCGCAACGATTGCTATCATCAATGGGATTGTTAAAGTTGGTTTAACCAAAGAAGAAGTTGAATATCTTGCCAAAGCTAAGCATGTCTTTAAAGTTGGAAAACGCGATTTTGGATATGTCGTTTCACAAAAACAAACAGGTGCGACCACAGTATCTGGGACATCGCTTGTTGCAAGTCTTGCAGGTATTCATGTGTTTGCAACCGGAGGTATCGGTGGCGTGCATCGTGGTGCACAAGAAACCTTTGATATTTCACGTGACTTAGAAGAACTCGCATCGTTACCAATTGCCGTTGTTTGTGCAGGCGCAAAATCAATACTTGACCTTGGTTTAACCTTAGAATATCTTGAAACCAAAGGTGTTGAAGTGATTGGTTATCAGACCGATCAACTCCCTGCCTTCTATTCACGTTCAAGTGGCTTCAAAGTCAATTACCGCCTTGATACAGCAAAAGATATCGCCAATCTTCTAAAAACAAAATGGTCACTTGGTTTAACAGGTGGAGCGGTGATTGCAAATCCCATTCCAGAAGCTTTTAGCATGGATCATCATGTGATTGATCAAGCGATTGAAAAAGCGCTTCAAGAAGCCGAAGAACAGGGTGTCAAGGGACAGGATGTTACACCGTTTTTACTTTCAAAAATTAAAGATATCACCGGTGGTGATTCTTTAGTCTCAAATATAGAACTCGTCTATAACAACGCACGATTAGCTGCACACATTGCTAAACATTTAGTTGAAAAAACAAGTGTTGAGTTATAATGAAGTAAACATCACCACAAAGGTAAACCCATGAAAATCAGTCATTCACATTCAAAAGGCAATTTGTTACATGTTTTAAAAGTCACGAATAGAAACCGTAAAAAAAGTGAGCCAAGAGCATTAATTGCGAGTAATAGTTCACTGATTATCGGTATCATTATTCTTATCAGTATTATAATATTTTTGATTTTGGTGGCAAGATAAAAAAAGTGCAGAACACAATCTGCACTTTTTCATCTCCTTGGTTGTATAAGCATTCCACTACGATCCCAAACGAGCATAAACTCGGCTAAAGAACCTTTAATGGTATAACGCATCCAACTCACTGCTGGATCATTAACGATGATTTCAACATCTCCGTTATCATGAATGTCATAACCTACAACAACAATCACATGACCCGATGAATAGGTCAGTGGCCCAAATTTACCATCAGGTGAAATCCCTTTGGATACACCAACGATGAGCGGACCATAATGATCGATCACGTGTAAAAGCATATCTTCACTCTTGAATTCAAGTTCATAGAGATTGATATCAAATTGCGTGGCTCCGATATCATTTTTCGTTGTTCCAAAGCGCTCAGTGCCCTGACGAATCAATACAGAATAGTATTCTTGAGGAACATCAAGATGATTCATTTTCCCATAGTATTGTAACATCATCGATATTGATGTTGCCCAACAGATATTACTCCATAGACAAGGATCTTTCGTATCTGCTTGCTTGAGTTGGGGAACATCGTATAAGACATGTTGTCTTAATGTGTTCCTGTCATAAGTTACAAATACATCCGTAATCGGTTGAAGAGAAACGAATGTTACTTCAGGACTAGAGATGGAATCATCATCTCTTGTTAATTTGATTTGATATTGAATCTGGTAAACATGATCGCCATAGAATGTTGTGATGGAAGGTGGAAGATTGTTTCCACCATACCCCCAAATGCCATGAGATATCCAGTCTGTCCAACCTGATGAACTTAAATAACGCGTGAAAAACTCAGTTTTAGCTTGGGTGGATGTGATCGATCCCCACATGAGATTGATACGCTTAATCGCATGCTCACTCATTAAGATCGGTGATGTATAATAACCTTCCAACTCATTTCCTGGTAACAGGATACGATGATTGCGATAGACGATCCGATCAAAGGTCCCCTTGGTTAATCCTTCATTCTCATCAACATGGACGAGTGATTGAAGATCAAAAGAATCACTCATTATCTGTTGATCACTTAGTTCTGTCGATTGATCTTCTTTTCCATAAACAATATAGGAATATTGGATTTCATGTTCATATTCACCAGCAATGACATGTGCAGTGAGTATCACTTTAGTTGTTTGAAGTGGACGATGAAAGATACCTTCTTCACTGAGTATTTCAGGATGTGAAGAAGTCCAGGTCATCGAGGCAAGTCCTAAGATCTCAGAAGGAAGAACAAGTGAATCAAAAATAACGTCGATACCATGTTGAAGAACCAATTTTTCTTCAACCGTATTCATGAATGTGGTAGGATCAAATCCCTCAACAGGTATGATGAATTCTTTTGACATATGAGAATCTCCTTTAGTGATCGTAGCCGTGAGTGTAACCTCTACAACACCGATCGGTTTTTGATACTGACCAGATGAACTGATAACATCAGGATGTGAAGAAGTCCACGTAATATCTGATGTGAAATAACCTCTAGATGGTAGAATCAAATGATTCATAGGACTTGGAAGGGTAAGACTTAACATGAGGTGATCTTTTAAAACCTTCTCATCATCGGACATAGGATTTGCATAAACGACAAATGTTTTTGTTAGCTCAATATCTTCGTAGCGGACACTTGCGGTTAATTCAACATCCTCACCATCGATAGGTGCATAATAAACGCCTTGTTTACTGATAATATGAGGTGCTGAGGATGACCAAACGATTGCAGAACCTAAGTCACCCCATTTTGGAAGGTTGATATCTTGAGAAATTTCGATCGGTATTTCAATCGAAGCTAAATCAATTTCTGCAATCTCTCGTGATGTCCAAGGTTGACCTTTAACGGTTATAACAAATGATTTTGTCTTCATTTCACCTTGAAAGGTATAATGGCACGTGAGTGTCAAGGTTTGATCGACGAAAACACGTGAGACGATGCCTTGTGAACTGATGATATCTTCATCAGAAGATGTCCATGTCAAAGCAATATCATAAAACATCGATGGAAGATCGATCGATGTTTCATTGATGACTGCTGGAAGATTCAGCTCAAGATCAATGATATCTAGAAGAGGTGTATTTTCTTTTTGACATCCAAATAATAGTAAAAGTGTTATGAATAGAATGATGAATTTTCTCATGATGAATGACCTCACATCTCCATAATACCGATGTGAGCATATGTTGTCTAGTCAAGACCTAAAAAAATAATATGATGTCTTTTCATCGACACTGATTTATGCGGTAATACAAGAGGATATGAAGGAGGACACGCTATGTCATGCGTCTTTTGTACTCACATTCAACCTGAACAAAAGCTCTATGAATCACGCTACTTTTTTGTTGTTTTCGATATTGCACCCATTCAAGAGGGTCATCTACTCATCATCTCAAAAGCACATCGCATGAATTATCGTGAGCTCAATGAAGAAGAAATCATAGACCTAAACAAGCTTATCAATCAACTCATTGTACTTTATGAGGATCGTTATCATGTCGGTGTATCGGTGATCATGAATAATGGTAAACAGATGGATGATAACCTGCATTTTCACGTCCACATCCTCCCGCGTTATCAAGATGATGCATTTTGGGATCATGTAGAACCCAAACACCATTCATTTGACCTTGAGGACTTGAAGCATTCTCTAAACAATAAAAAAATGTGACACCTAGGGGTATCACAATTTTTCGCTTTAGTCCTTGACGTATTCTAAAATGTCACCAGGTTGACACTGCAAGACTTCACAAATGGCTTCTAATGTCGAAAATCGAATGGCTTTGACTTTACCGGTTTTTAGATTGGATAGATTCACAATACTGATATCAATTTTTTCTGCAAGTTCTGAGAGTTGCATCTTTCGATCAGCAAGCATGCGATCGAGTCGTATAATCATGCTCATGATTTACACCGTCTCATCATAGGAAGTTTGTAAGGTTGCACCATATTCAAAGATTTTTGCTATAATGTATAAAATCATCCCAATCCATAAGTAGTTTACATTAATACTGAAATCAAGATTAATCTCTGGCGATGTAATGACATCAACCATTTGAGAGAAGAAAATGAATTCGAAGATAGGAATAATGAGGGTTGCTGCCATGAAGATGAAACCATTGATTCGTAATGCTCGGTAGCAAATCTCATTAAAAGGATGACCTTTAAGAAGCTGACCGACAATCTTTTTGAAGTAAAATGTGACAACAATGCTTAAGGCACTATAGGCCATCAACATTAAACCACCTGACCACGCTAACGTCTTTAATGTGACATCTCCACCCTCAACTGGAAAAGATAGCTGTACTGATTGTGAGATGTTTGTCTGGAGATATCCAGCAAAATTGTCGACCGAAAACGATAAGAAATCATGAGAAATGATCAGTCCGAAGATAAGTGCGCTGACCCCGATAACAAAGAGGATGATGGAGAAAATCCATACGATATTGACCCCCAAGTGAAGCAGTTGAACCATAGTTTTATAGTTTTTATTGGTTTGTGTTTGCATAATGTAACACCCCTTTCATGCTCAAGTATATCATAGTCAAATACGCATGTCAATAAAAAATTAACGATAAACGATAAAAAAATAACGAAATATAAAAAAAGCGACACAATCATCAGTCGTATCATATGAAAAAGAGGTATAAGAAGATGAAACAAGTTGTTTTAAAGATCTCGATCGTTTTTGCTGTGGCTATCGGATTATTAGGATTACCTTTGGTTGCTGGCTATATCGCAAATGAAATTCCAGCGGCTAGCCTTGATCCCAATGGGGTTTTTTGGTGGATTAGTGTGCATCATATCGCACAAGCCATCTTATTTGTCCCTTTCTTTTTCCTGGTGAAATATCTAGCAAAAGAGACGAACTTTAAATTGGGATTAGGTGATGTTAAAAAAGGAAGACGATATGTCATTCGCTTTACTCTGTTCTTTATCATCTATACAATTATAGGTTTTGGTATAGCTCTGATGACGAAAACATTAAATACGTACTCATTTCCAATCAACACGAGAAATGTATTAGGGTATTTAGGTTTTCAGTTATTTCTCTCAGGTCCATCAGAAGAATTGATCTTTCGTGCGTTTGGTATCACGGTTATTGCACTTGTGTTACCGAAGCGATTATTAAAGGGAAAACTTAGTGTAGCCAATTTGATCATCGCAACCATCTTTGGCTTAGCTCATGTAGGAATATTCTTCTCTCCGTTTCGGTTATCATATAGTTTAACACAAGTTGGGTATGCATTCGTCTTAGGTTTAATCTATGGCGATTGTTATGAAAAAACAGAAAGTGTTCTCTATCCGATGATGATTCATAGTATCTCTAATGTCATCGCGGTTGCAACCACAATGATCTTTACTGTCTTATTATAGATATAGTTTTCGATCAATGATGAAGTCACTATCTACTCAAGTTTTCTACACATCGACTCACACATAAGAATTGCACTTCAAACCTTACGTTGCATGATCATTCAAAAAGAACTATAATGTAACTGGAATGCTAAGAAAAGAGATGATTTCACATGAAAATTGCCTTACATTTATTCGCCCTTCGTAATCATATAAAGAAAGAAGAAGACATGATCAATACCCTTCACGCAATTAAGGCGATGGGTTATGATGCAATTCATGTATCGGGAATCCCCGACTGGAAAGAAGAACGTCTCTTACTTCTTAAAAAAACATGTGAGGAACTAAATTTAGAAATTGTGGGTACCCATGTTCGTGCTTTTCAAGCAAATGGATCCTTATCATCAATAATCAAGAATCATCAATTGCTTGATACACACTATATCGGAATAGGATCTATGCCTGAGAGTTACGATCGAAGAAATCTAACCCATTATCAAGATTTTATCTTACAATGCAATAAAATGGCAAAGGAACTTGAAACTCACCATTTAACACTCACTTATCATCATCATGCATTTGAATTTTGCAAAATGAATGGATTATACCCCATCGATATTATCATGCAAAACATGATGACATCACCCATGAAACTAGAAGTTGATATCTATTGGCTTCAATACGCAGGAATCAACCCTCTTGAATTTATTCAAAAATATCAACACCATATTGCGATGATACATCTAAAAGATATGAGAATTGCCATCGTTGATCATTGGAATACTGCACAACAATTTTGTGCTATTGGAGATGGCAACATCGCGTATCGCCGCATCATCCCACAATTACGAACATTACCAATCGAGTGGTTGATTATCGGTCAGGATGAATTTTATGGTGCAGATCCATGGGAAGAACTCCACAAGAGTCTCTATATGGTTAAAGGATTGATTTAAACGTTTCACTTAATGTAATAAGTATAGACAAGAGTGGTGTCAAAAAAGCAAATAAAATGACGAAAAAGGGACGAAATATCGCCTTTTTAACTATAGTTAAAGGTTTAATTTTTAGTGAAACGTTTAACAAAATGAGTTAATTTCATTGACAACAACTTTTTCATTTGATAAAATCAAGATATAAAGAAAGCGATTACATCGCAAAATGAAAAAGGAGAAGAAATAAAATGAAAAAAGTGTTTATCTTAATCACTGTTCTCTTCATAGGGCTCGGTCTTGTCGCCTGCACCACAGAAGAAACTCCTGTGGAAGATGCAGCACCCACTATTTCAGGTGTTGCAGCAGCATCAATCAAGATTGGTGAAGCATTTGACCCATATGCAGGGGTAACAGCAAATGACGCAGAAGATGGCAATTTAACGGATGAAATATCAGTTCAAGGTTTTGTCGATAACACCGAACAAGGTACATACACACTAACATATGTCGTTATGGATAGTGCGAAGAATGTGACACGTGTCAATCGTACTGTTACCGTAACTGTTGGTGAAGCACCCGTATTTGCAGGTGTTGGTAATGTGACTGTAACATTTGAACAACCCTTCAATCCACGCCAAGGTGTTTCTGTTACAGACGTTGAGGATGGCAATCTCACCGCGTTCTTCACAGTTACTGGTTCTGTCAATGTTTCATTAGTAGGTACATACACATTGACATATTCTGTTACCGACAGCGCAGGCAATACAACAACTGCAACTCGTGTTGTAACCGTAGCATATGGTGATAAGGTTGTTGTGACCTTTACTTCTTGGAACTTAGGTACTCCTGAACAAAATAACTTACTCAGAAGACGTATCGATGCATTCAACGAAGAAAGTGAAACCATTGAAATTGAAATTATGGAATACACAGGTTCTTATGATGAATTCCTTGCGACTCAAGCAGCTGCAGGTACATTCCCTGATGTATTTATTTCTGGTAACATTCCTGATCATATCATGAAAGGTTATGCAGGAGAATTAACATCTGCAGCAGCAGCTGACCCTGAATGGTTGAATATTCCAGTTGCACTCAGAGATTCTATTACGTATAATGGTCGTGTTTATGCAGTTCCTGCAGCTCTTCACTATTTAGGTTATTTTGCAAACCTCGATTTAATTGAAGACTCTGGCGTTTTAACTGATTTCACGGAACTCGGTTATACATATGCTGAATGGATTGAAGCTGTTGAAGAAGCTACAGATAGCACCAAATTAGATGGCACATCAACTGCTGGTATGAATCACCCAGCTGAAATGTTCAACTGGCTGCCTGCCGTTCTTGATGATGCAGCAACAACTCCACTTGGAATTGGTCATGCTGGTATTGTCAATGGCGAATTCAAGTACAACAGCCAAGCTGTTAAAGATGCACTAGCACAAGCTAAGGCAATCATGGATAACTTCTGGGGCTTTGAAGCATGGTCCGATGTTGATCCTGATGGCGATGGTCCTCTCTTATCACCACGCGTTGCACGTTACGGCTCTGACTGGTGGGCATCCTTTAATAAAGGTCAAGTTGCATTCCAATGGGATGGAACATGGAGTTCACAAGGCATGAAAGATAATGCAACAACTGCTGGTTTTGATGTTCAATTTATTGGTGTTCCAGGAAATAAAGTTGTCGGTGTTACTGACTACTATGCAATCTCTAAGACCACAGAAGATTTAGATGCAGCGTATGAAGTTGCGAAATGGTTAACTTTTGGTACTGATGGATTAAACGCTATGTTTGACATCATTGAAAATACCGTTCCAGGTGCAGGTGAAGTTTCATTATCAGTTTCTGGATTACCCATTAGCACCGTTCAAAGCATCGTTGATGTATGGTTTGAAAATTACCCAGTTGCTGGCGTTCAAGAAATTTTTGAAGCAGCTGCTGCAGGAACCGTAGAAGTTCTCGTTGAAGGTAATAAATTCGTTCCAGGTTTCATCACAGCAAGATATACCTATAATACAGGTATTGATGCCCTCATTTCTCGTCCAAACAACGCCCCAGGTTCAACCCTCTCCATTGGTGACTTGTTATGGGATGCACAATTTGGTAAACTGGTATATGCAGATCACATGACTCAAGAATTAGAAACTTTGATTAACTATGAATTGCTTAAAGCTCAACTCGCGCTTGAAGCAGCAATGAACGCAGATTAATTCGGAGGATGAATATGGTAGCACATCGCATACTTAAGAAAACCGTGATTGGGATCATCGGTTCAATTGTAGGTGTGGTTGCTCTGCTATTCATATTATCGAAATTTATCCACGTAAATGTAGATAGTATGGGGGGTAACACCGTTTACCCCCCATATCCTTTCATTCAACCTCTTTCACAAGAGGGTTTTGTTCAGCGTATCCTGGTTGACGATTGGATCAATGGTCAACTTGGATTTGACGTTGTTGATGACTACAAAGGATATGGCAATAGAGTGCTCCATTGGCATGAAGAAGATGAAGAGGTCTTGACGATAACATTTGAAGTCGAACAGGCAGGCGACTATTTTTTAGCGTTTGATTACTTATCAGATGATCAGTCTGTCAAACCTGATGAAATCACCCTTGTCGTCAATGGAAATTCTCATCCTGATTTTGTCAATATTCGTTTGTGGACATTATGGACAACAACGGATGAAGAACCAACGTATGACATTTATCGCAATCAAGTCTATCAAAAGAATGAACCATTATCCCTTTGGTCTACGACCATACTAAGGGATCAACTTGCTTTAAAACCAGAACCTTTAGTTTTTTCTTTAATTGAAGGCATCAATTCAATCGAAATCACAAAAGAACAAGGTGAGTTTTATCTTGGTGATCTTCATCTTTATCAACGACAAGCGATAATGGATTATGATGCCTATCTAGAGCAATACCCAACAGCGGATAAGCATGATCACATGATTATACTAGAAGCTGAAAATTATACGCACAAAAACAGTGTGTCGATTTTACCAGAAATGGAAAAATCACCCAGTGTGTCTCCTTTTCAAAGCGACTTAAACCATCTTAACATGATCGGTTACACGTTCTTTGAAGTTGGACAACGCTTATCGTATTATTTAAATATTGAAGAATCTGGGTATTATCACATCACCCTTAAATATAAAAATGCGATGTATGATAATCGAAACAGTTATCGAAACATCTATATCAATGGCTCTATTCCCTTTGAAGAATTAAGAAATTACGCGTTTACATATCAAAATCAATGGACATATGAAACCCTTCATCGTGGAGATGAACCTTTTTGGTTTTATTTTGAAGAAGGTCTTCATGAAATTACGCTTGAAGCTGATGCAAGTGCCTTTTTTGAGGATTATCAAATCGTTCAACGCATTATGGATGAAATTGGTGAGTATAGCATCCGATTAAAGAAACTCACAGGTGGCGAAACTGATCGCAATCGTGAATGGAACATCGCACTCTTTATTCCTGAGACACAAACCTTGTTTGATGGTTGGTATGACGATCTGTCAATTGTCTATGAACATCTCAAGGTGATGAAATCAAATCCACGAAAATCCAATGAACTCTTGAAGTATATGGAAAATGCATTAGACAAATTGGATATTTTACGTAAAGACATTAACAAAATTCCACATCGCACAAATTTACTTTCAACCGGATCAAACTCACTTGCACAATTGCTCGCACTGATCAACGCACAAATTGTTGACCAACCCATTGCACTCGATCAAATCATTATACATGGCGATGAAGCTAAACTTCCGCGTGAACGTGCGTTCTTTTTAAAAAGATGGATTGCAGGTTTTCAAATTTATCAAGCAGCAAGTTCATTTCAATCAGTTGAAGATGCCGACATCGAGGTTTGGGTGAACCGTTCAAGATATTACATCAGCATGATGCAACAGATGACAGATGCTACGTTTACGAAGGACACCGGGATTAAAGTTCGTTATTCTGTCATGCCCAATGAACAAAAATTGATTTTAGCCAATGCAGCAAACACACAACCCGATATGGCACTCGGTATTTCAGCATGGCTTCCTTATGAGCTTGGACTTCGCGGTGCAGCGGCTGATATGAGACAGTTTGATGGCTTTGAAGAAACGATTGCACAGTTTATGCCTGGTTCATTTTTAAATATGATCCATAATGGTATGGTTTTTGGTTTACCAGAAACACAGGATTTTAATATAACATTTTATCGTGAAGACGTGATGGAAGCACTAAACATTGATGTTCCTAATACCTACGATGAACTAATAGGTATTCTACCCACGTTACAACGTTATGGAATGAACTATTATTTACCATTATCTCAAGAAAGTTCACTCAAAGGATTTAATGCAACTGCACCTTTTATTTTTCAACAAGGCATCGATCTATACAGTCAAGATGGTTTTGATGTTACCATCGATACCGAAGCTGCACTTCGCGGGATAAACATGATGGTCAATCTCTATACACTCTACAGCTTACCTTTGCAGGTTCCTAATTTTTACAACGATTTTAGAGATACAACGATTCCCATCGGTGTCAGTGGATTTAATACCTACGTCCAACTCACCTTTGCAGCACCTGAAATTGCGAACAAATGGAACATTGCATTAGCTCCTGGTTTTGATGATGGAACTGGACATATTAGAAGAGATAATGTCGGTGCAGCACAAGCAAGCGTCATCTTTAATAAGAGCGATCGACAAGAAGAAGCATGGCGTTTATTGCAATGGTGGATGAGTGCAGCAACACAAACGGATTTCATCTATAATCTATTAGTAACCTATGGCGATGGTTTCTTATGGAATTCTGCAAATGTTGAAGCGTTTAGCACATTGCCTATTCCACAAGCCCATATTGATACCATTCTAGAACAATGGGAATATTTACATGAAGTGCCTAAAGTTCCAGGAGGTTATAAGCTCGAACGTGAATTATCCAATGTTTGGAATCGTGTAGTTTTTGATGGTATTGATGTGAGAAGTGCCGTTGATGATGCGAAAATACTGATCACACGTGAACTCGAACGTAAGTATATCGAGTTTGGTTATATGGACAAACAGGGTAATCCCATAAAGCCCTATGTCATCACAACCATCGATGATGTGAGAGCTTGGATGGAGGAGGAATCCTGAGATGATGGCAAAAACGAAAATTAACCAAGGAATTAAAAAAGTTGGGTCTAAGCTATCCGATGGTATGACTAAAACCATTCATTTTTTAGAAGATAAAAACCGGACGACGTATATCTTTTTAGCACCTTATGTCTTGCTTTTCTTCACGTTTATCGTCGTTCCTGTTTTTCTTGCGTTTATTTTAAGTTTTACCTATTTCAATGGTATACAGTTTCCTACCTTCAATGGATTTAATAATTATCTTTACATCTTAACTGAAGATGATGTTTTTATGAAAACCATTCTACCGAATACCCTTCTTTTCAGTTTTATTGTGGGACCAGGTGGATACATATTAAGCTTTTTATTAGCGTGGATGCTTTCCCAAGTGACACCCAAGATGCGCACGGTGCTTGCTCTGATTATCTATTCACCCTCTATGACTGCCGGGATTGCGATTGCCGTGGTATGGAAAATCATGTTCTCAGGTGATGAACAAGGCATTATCAATTCATGGTTGCTTAGACTTTCACTCCTCAATGAACCACTACAGTTTCTTCAAAACCCTGATTATTTAATGCCAATTATGATTTTAGTTTCCTTATGGGGTTCAATGGGTGTCGGTTTCTTGGCTATTTTAGCAGGGTTATTAAACGTAAATAAAGAACTCTATGAAGCAGCTTATATTGATGGGATGAGAAACAGACTTCAAGAAATCTTTTACATCACGATTCCTGCGATTAAAAAACAAATGATGTTTTCTGCGGTCATGAGTATTGTGGGGACATTCTCTGCGGGTGCGATTGGTGTTGCACTCTCAGGATCGAATCCTACACCTCAAAACGCTGGTCAAATGATTATTAATCATATTGAGGATTATGGAATCTTGCGATCTGAGATGGGAGTTGCTGCTGCATTATCAGTGATCTTGCTTCTCATCATTTTAGCGTTTAGTACATTCTTTTCACGGATTCTCAAAGAAGACGATTAAGGAGGGAAAACGATGATTGGTGTAAATTTCAATCCACAACATTATCATAAATCACAAAATAAACTTTACGCTTTCCTATTCCCGTTTGCGATTTTTATGGCGCTTCCAATCGTCTACATTTTCTCAACGGCGTTTAAACCTATCGATGAGCTTTTTGCGTTCCCACCGCGTTTTCTAGTTCAACAACCAACGATCAATAACTTTAGAGATCTCTTTGTTTTTATTGGTTATGGTTTACCGGTGATGAAGTTTATTATTAACAGTTTAATCGTAACACTCTTCGTCGTTTTTGCCAGTGTACTCTTCAGTTCTATGGCAGGATACATTTTATCCAAGAAAAACTTTAAGGGTAAGAAGTTTTTATTTGAAGTGAATAAGTTAGCATTGATGTTCGTTCCAATCGCTGTAACCATTCCACGCTTTTTAGTCATTACTGAAATTGGGATTGTGAATACCATGGCAGCTCACGTGCTTCCAATGATTGCAATTCCAGTCGGTTTGTTCTTAGTCAAACAATTCATTGATCAGATACCCAATGAACTGATTGAAGCAGCAAAAGTTGACGGTGCCGGTGATTTTTATATTTACTTAAAAATCATTGTCCCATTAACCATGCCTGCCTTAGCCACAGTTGCAATTTTAAGTTTCCAAGCAACATGGAATAATACGGAAACATCGACACTCTTTGTCAGTGATGAATTGAAACAAACATTTGCATTTTACATGTCAACCTTGACGAATGCGAGCAATAGCGTTGCCGCTGCAGGTATTGGTGCTGCAGCGACTCTTATCATGTTTTTACCGAACCTTATTATCTTTATTATCATGCAAAGTCGTGTCATGAGTACCATGACACATTCTGGACTTAAGTAGGTGAATCGGATGCGATGGATCAAACGATTGACGATGATAGGATTAATGTGTTCTATCTTGGCCTTCAGCGTGCCGGTGCATGCTGAAACACAAATTTCTAATATTCCATACAGTACATGGACCATCGGTTTTGATGGTGATTTTGTGCGTACAGCAAATGCTTATGAAGGAACATTTGTCCTCAATCGTGGTTTTTTATCACCACGTGATATCTTTATTCGCGATGACTCGGTCTACATTGCTGATACAGGAAATGCACGCATCTATGTTTATGATATTGAAACGACCATCGATCGTATCATCACACATGAACTCATCAAAGAACCAACGGGCATTTTTGTTACAGAAGATCATCATCTCTATATCGCTGATGCAACTTCAGATATGATCTTAGTATTTGATGAAAATGATCAACTTATTCATCAATATGGAAGACCTAGCGAACCTTTATTTGGTGAACAGTCTGTGTATGAGCCACGTAAGGTTGTTGTTGATTCAAGAGGTAATATCTATATTGTGAGTGATGCTGGGATCAATGGTATCATTCAACTTGATAGTGAAGGACGTTTTTTAGGTTTCTTTGGAATAAACAAAGTGAACATTACGCTTGAACTTTTATTTAAACGTGCGTTGATGAGTGAAGAGCAAAAAGAAAAGTTTGCATCATTGACACCTAAATCAACGACCAATTTAGCTATTGATGTACAAGGCTTAATCTATACCGTCATTAAGAATGAATATGTGACACCTTTAAAAAAACTAAATATTGAAGGCAATAATATTCTTGAAGGCATCATGATTGCTGATCCTAATTATGAAGATATCACCATTGATACATATGGTAACATTTATACCGTGAGTCAAGACCCTGATTCCAGAGGAGTCATCGGTGTCCATGATAGTTTTGGTAACTTGCTCTTTAAGTTTGGTCGACAAGAAGCAAACAGTCTTCGTTTAGGCGAATTTGCAGGGGCAACAGGCGTCTCTGTTGATCAATACGGAGATATATGGGTACTTGATGGATTAGGCAATAACGTACAAGTATTTTCTAAAACAGAATTTGCAACTTCAGTACTCACAGGAATTGAGCTCTATCGCATTGGACAATATGACGAAAGTGCGGTTTATTTTCAAGAGATTATTCGTCAAAACAGCTTATTTGCTTTAGCACATTCCCGTCTAGGTAAATATTACGAACGTAATGAAGATTTTGACAATGCACTACTAAGTTATCGGATTGCTAACAACAAAACGGGTTATTCGAATGCATATTGGGAAGTCCGTGATGCTTGGATTAACCAAAATATTGTATGGTTAATGATCGTCATGGGTGCGGGACTCATCGGATGGTCGATATTTAAACGTACACCCGCTTACGAAACTTATATATCTAAAAAAGTTCTCATTCAAGACAAAATCAATCAATATACCTTTGTGGGTGAATTCAAGTTAATGCTCCATATGCTTAAACATCCTATTGATGCGATTTATGATATTAAATTTAAACAAAAGATCAGAGTCAAAACAGCGATAATCATGTATGTTGTTTTCGTTTTGATCAATATTTTCAGTGATTATTACATCAAAGGTTATCTCTTTAGAAGCAACATACAAGATATGGTCTTTTTCTATGAAGTGCTCAAATGGTCTGTTCCATTGCTTCTATTTGGTTTAGGTAATTATTTGATCAGTACACTTCAAAATGGAGAAGCTTTTTATCGTGACTTGTTTATCGGAACAATCGTTGCACTTTTCCCGATTTTCTTATTCAAGATTCCGATTGATCTTTTAAGTAATGTACTAACATATAACGAAGCATTCATCTATAACTTTGCTTATATGATCATGATTGGATGGTCCGTGATCATGTTATTGATAATGATCAAAGAGCTGAATAACTTCAAGTATGGAGAATTATTGGTCAACCTCCTCTTGACGATTTTCATCATGGTTATCATGATTGTTCTTTACTTAATTGTCAGCATCTTATCATCACAACTTATCAATTTTGTGGTCAATCTGGTCAAGGAGGTCTTCGCATGATGAAAAAACTCATACTCGTGATGCTTGCAATCAGTTGGTTATTGATTCCATTTGAAGTATATGCTGAAGAAGAACCCTATGATTTTCTTGAAACAGGTATTACAACACTTCTTGAATCCAATCTGTTTACGCGCGTTGAAGATTTAACTCCATATACACAACAAGTGATGGATTTATCATCTTTTGAGGAAATCATGCAAAACGATCGATTCACTGTTTATGTCAATCCTTCAGGACTGGCACTAAGAATTGTCGATCGTTCAAATGGATTTATTTGGGCAAGTGATATTGATGATTTAGATGATTATCCACTCAATGCTGCTTGGATTAGACGGATTCGTTCTGCGATCACCATTGATTATATCAATGAGAATAGTATCGCAATTACATCGTCAATCTTGCAGCGTCGCAGCAATGAAAATGCATTGACATCCTATCAAGTTAATGGAAATACGACGCACTTTGATGTTGATTTTCATATTGAACAAATTAGATTCTCCTATGAAGTTGAACTTACAGATGATGGCATTATTGTCAAAGTTGATCGCGATTCGATTGAAGAATATGGCACATCACGATTAACGAAGTTATCGGTTTTTGAGTTCTTTGGAACCGTCTATAGCGATAATGTTCCTGGTTATTTCTTTGTGCCATCAGGAAATGGAGCACTTATCCGTTTTACAAACACATCAACCATTAACAGTGTTTATCGCGCTCGTTTTTACTCTCAAGACAAATACCGAAGTGCACTTGGTGGTGAATCAACACTGAACTATCCAGTATTCGGTAGTGTCCATGGTGTCAATCAGCATGCTCTATTTACTGAGATCATTGAGGGTGCAGAGTTTGCTGAATATATCTACACTCCACCCACCTATCAAACTGAATTTCATAGCCAAAATGCAACGTTCTTGATGCGTGAAAACCATGTTCAACCGCTGTCAGGAACTGAAACGCTCACCATTTATGAAACAGACATTAAAGATTATCATCCAACTGTTCGATATACGATCTTAAATGATGAAGATGCAAACTATATTGGATTTGCAAACACATTGAAAACAAACATGATTGCATCGGGGATACTTGAAAAGGCATATGCACCACAAGAAGTGATGATGCATCTTGATGTGCTGATGAAGGAATACGAAAAAGGACTTATTTTTAAGAAGCCCTACATCATGACTTCAGTCGACGCACTTTTATCCATTGATGATGAACTAACCGAAGCGGGTGTCGATCGTATTCAGTACACACTCCGTGGTTATAATCGTGGTGGTTATTCTGATCGTAGTTTAACCAATTATAAGCTTGATCGAAGCATTGGTCGCTTTCAAGACCTCGAGGATCTCGATGTGGAATATTATTATGATCCTACAGTGAGTTACAGTTATCGTCAACAGCCCTCATCATCGACTTTACAGATGGTGACACGAAAATACTTCATTGAATCAGTCAATCGCGGTGAGTATTATCGATTCATACATGATATCGATCGTATTGCAGAGGTATTTCCTGAAGCTTATGACACATTAAGTGCCCGTGGAGGTATGGCTCTTGATGGGCTATCCAATGACTTAAATAGCAATGCAACACGTTCACGCTCAGATGTTATCGAACTTTATGATACGCTCTTTGAAGAACGTATGTCGATGTATCGTCCAGATTTTTATAACATTCAATATGCTTCACAAATCTATATGAGTTCGCTCTATCACAATCGATCACGTTTCTTTACCGATAGTGTTCCATTTGAGCAAATAGTGTTATCGGGATACATCCCGGTTTACTCACAGTTCTTAAATTTCTCATCAAATATCCACGTTGATCTTTTAAAGATTATCGAGTTTGGTATTTTCCCAGCATTCTTAATCACCTCAGAGCCATCATATCTTCTAAGCGATACAATGAGCCGCGATTATTATGCAACATATTATGGCAATTTAAAAGAGTATATGATCGAAGCTTATATGGATAATCAACAAGCACTGAAAGAAGTGGTTGGTCATAGTATTATCTGGAGAGAAGTATTAAGAAGTGGTGTGATTCGTATCGATTATGACAATGGATATGCAATTTATGTGAATTATACGAATTCACCATTTATCGATGGAACAATTATTATTGAACCTTTTGGTTTTAACGTTATTGAGGTGACACCATGAAAAAAATGAGAGTCACTTACAAACAACGTGAAGCATTATTAGGATACATGTTTATTAGTTTGTGGATCATTGGTTTTGGTGTGTTCACGTTTTATCCGATTTTATACTCACTCTTTTTAAGTCTCAATCATGTCACCATTCCAACAACAGGAATTCAACTTGAATTTATCGGTTTTCAAAATTATCAGCACGCCTTTGTGATTGATCGCATCATGATTCTTGAACTTGGTACATTTGTACAAGATTCAGTACTCATGATGATCATTATAAACGTTTTTGCACTCATCTTCGCGATGATTTTAAACATGAATATCAAATTTAAGGGATTCTTCCGCACCATTTTCTTCCTACCAGTTGTCATTGTTTCTGGACCCGTGATGCAAGAACTCGTCGATAAAAAAGCTATCGTTTTACCTGGTATAACGAATTACCAAGTCATCCAAATCTTTAGTGCCATCTTTGGTCAACGTTTCGGAGAACTCATCATTAATGTATTCAGTAATCTCATTTACATGTTTTGGTTTAGTGGTGTTCAAATCATCGTCTATCTTGTGATGCTACAAAAAATGAATAAAGAAGTTTATGAAGCATCTGAAATTGATGGGGCGAGTCCATGGGAGCAATTTTGGAAAGTCACTCTACCATTTTTAAAACCCATTATCTTAATCAATATGATATACACACTAGTGATGTTAGCAGGCTTCTCGAATAATCAAATCATCATATTGATTAAGGACTACATGTTCCAAACAGGTGAAATCGGAACTGGTTTTGGATTTAGTGCTGCGTTGGTTTGGATATATTTCATTGTGATTGCACTGATTGTAGTTCTATTGTTTGCACTTTTCTCTGCAAGAAGCAAGGTGAAATATATACGAAATACCGATCATTATGTTTTTGACATGTTGCGGTATAAAGAAAAATCGTCACTTTTTACAAAGTATCCTCAAGCGATGAAAGTGAGACGTAAATTGGTTGGGCGAAAGGGTACGGATGGTTGGATTTTTAGATTGTTTACATATCTTTTAATTGCATCTGTAGGTTTTTCATTCCTCTACCCGTTTATATTCCTGACGTTAAAGAGCTTGCAATCACCATTTGACTTAATTGATAGTAGTGTTGGACTCATACCGACATCGTTATATCTTGAAAACTATACCAAGGCATTCCAAACCATCGGTTTCTTTAATGCACTTACCGAAAGCATGCAGATATCATTTTTCCCAGCACTCGCTCAAGTGGTGAGTACGGCATTGATTGGATATGGATTGGCTCGTTTTGATTTCCCGCTCAAAAAAACGATTGTTGTTTTAATCCTTTTCACATTTATTATTCCCGCACCTGTCTTAATGATTCCCACCTATTTGATGTATCGTGATTTGGGTATCCTTGGTAATATAGGAGCATTTATCTACCCTGCTATTTTTGGACAGGGAATAAAGAGTACCATCTTTATTATGATTTTTTATCAGTTTTTTAATACGATTCCTCGCGTACTTGACGAAGCAGCACGGGTGGATGGAGCTGGACCGATTCGTGTGTTCTTGAAAGTTAGCTTACCATTAGCTATTCCTGCTGTTGTCGTTGTTTTCCTGTTCAGTTTTGTTTGGTATTGGAACGAAACCTATTTAACAGGACTTTATATGCCACAGGCTCGCACCCTTCCTTTACAACTCACACGATTTGCAGATTCATTTAGACAGCAATTTGGTAATGTTGATCAGAATGCAGAAGGATTTGTTGACCGATTAAATGAAGCCATTTATATGGCAGGAACATTAATCAGTATCCTTCCATTACTCTTACTTTATTTCGGTTTACAAAAATGGTTTGTCGAAAGTGTCGACCGATCAGGAATTACAGGAGAATAAGATGAAGAAAATCATGATATTATGCTTGTTATTGTTTATTCTTGTTGGATGCAAACCTCAAGAACAAACAGAAGAACCCACTCCATCGCGAACCTACGATGAAGCTGAGCTTGCCATGCTTGAAGAAATGGAAGCTAGTTTCATGTTTTTCTACGAACAAGCCAACAGCGATGCATCAAGTCCCGGTTATGGATTGATTAATGACCGATATCCATCCAATGTATCACTGTCAAGTATTGCGAGTGTCGGCTTTGGACTTGCGGGTCTTCCGGTAGGAATCGAGTATGATTGGATTTCCGAAGAAGAAGGAAGAGTGCGTGCTGAAAAGACATTAGATACATTCCTTAATATGGATCATTATCATGGATTCTTCTATCATTTTGTTGAAAAATCAACAGGAGAACGTTCTGGAAATAGTGAAGTATCCATCATCGATACTGCCCTCTTTATTGCTGGAGCAATCACAGCAGGCGAATATTTTGGTGGTACTGTAAAGACGAAAGCGATGGAACTCTATGAAAGAATCGATTGGACATGGTACTTAGACGAAAGTCGAAACATGTTTTACATGGGGTATCGCCCTGAAAGTGGTTTTGCTGGACATTGGGATTTTTATGGTGAACAGCTCATATTATACGTATTAGGTGCTGGTGCACCCAATGAAAATTATCGTACCGATCAATCCGTCTACAATACGTTTATTCGAAGACGAGCAAGTTACGGAGGAGGAGAAACATTTATCTCGAGTTGGTTCGGTAGTTTATTTACCTACCAGTTTTCTCATGCTTTTATCGATTTTCGAGACACGGAAGATGAACAAGGTGTCAATTGGTTCGACAATAGTGTGCATGCGACCATTGCCAATCGACAATATGCCATTGATATGAGTTCAACTTATCAAACATTTCATGCGAATTCATGGGGCATGACAGCATCGGATGGTCCTTTAGGTTACAGTGGATATTATGGTTCAAAACCATCTGGATATACAGATGATGCCCATCGAAATGATGGTACGATTGCACCTGCAGGAGCCTTGGGAAGTGTTGTATTTACACCAGAACTTGTCAAAGGAGCTGTTTTAAATTTCGAAACGATAGGTGGACTTAAGGGACAATATGGCTATAAAGATGCATATAATTTTGACAGAAACCCAGTGTGGATTGCTCAAGATGTCATCGGTATTGATAAAGGAATAACTCTATTGATGCTAGCTAATTATTTTGATGAGATCATTTGGGAGTACTTTATGCAAAACACAGCCGTTCAACAGGGTTTGAGTCGGATTGGTATTGAAAAAGTCAGTGAAACGAATTAGTTCGATATGTTTCACTGAAATGGATTGAATTATCCATCGATTTATGCGATGATGAACATGATTATAAGGAGTGTGATGGCATGGTTACTATCAAAGATGTTGCAAAAGCTTCAGGCTATAGCATTTCTACGGTATCGTATGCGTTAAATGATACTGGGAATATTCCTCAAAAAACAAAAGACAAAATATGGAGTGTTGCAAAAAAACTGAAATATTATCCCAATGCTGCAGCAAGAAATCTAAAAAATCGTAAAACGATGAATATTGGTTTTTTTGTTTCTGGGTTCGGAGGTCCTGTTCACCATAAGATTTATGATGGGATTGCAACTGGACTTGATGGGAGTGATTATAATCTGATCATTTCATTTTCTAAAAATGCCAAAAAAATGATTACTGAACGGCAAATTGATGCTGCCATCATTTTATGTCCAGCTGTCGAAGATAAAGTGATTAAAATTGCACAAAACCTGAATATCCCGACGATCTTACTTGACCGTGAACATCCTGGAGGAACAGGTGTCTATACGCATGTGCTAAATTCTTTTGAAGGTGCTAAGATTGCCACACAACATCTCATCAATCAAGGTCGGAAAAAGATTGCATATCTCTCTGGCATTTTAGGCAGTCATGAAGACATGCAACGTTTTCAAGGTTATCTCAACGTCATCGATAGTTATGGGATGGATCAACTCGTTTATTTTGGAGACTTTACTGAAAAAAGTGGTTTAGATATCATTGATAAACTTGATGGCAATATTCCGTTTGATGGTGTATTTTGTGCCAACGATGAAATGGCTATCGGTTTAATTAATGGACTCATGAAGCTTGGTAAAAAAATTCCAGATGATATCAGTGTGATCGGTTTTGATGATGTTGATGTCTCACAATATATTTGTGGAGGATTGTCGACCATTGGAATTAATTATGAGTCATGGGGAATCTCGGTCGCTAAAGATATGCTTGCGATTCTTGCAGGCCAAGAGGTACCTCAAGAACGAATCGTTCCTGTTAAACTTGTACCACGGAATACATAGGGGCTCATTGCCTCTTTTTTGTTGCATTCTTTTTGTTATCTAGCAGCATAAAAAAAGTGCCTTTCGGCACTATTCAAACCATAAAGTTAATGTCTTATGAAGTTTTGCATGATTATTCGATAGGATCGTCATGTGATGGCCCTCTTTTTTGATGCTGAATTCAGAGGATGGACGTATCTTGCGAGATGTGATCAGATGTATAACATCTTCTGGTTGAGTGAGACGAAAGGTTAAAGCATCCCATTTAATATCAATGAGTTCAGCAGTTGAATCGATCAGGCGACCTTGTGGGAGATCAAGCTCAAGTGGAAACATGATCGCATCTTGTGCCGTGATATGAAGTGTTCGTCCGCCAAATAAAGCCATATCTTTAAAACTCAATTGGACAGATTGATCGATATGATCAAGGTTAATAAGATGAATAAAATGAGGGTGTTCATCACCTTGAACAAGACCAATTAAGTGGCCTTGATGTGGGCTCATCTTGAATAAAGGGTTGAGATGAAAATGATCCATCCATTGCTTGGTGATTTCAACGTGACCGGGATAAGCTGAAGTAATCACTATGGCTTGATCACTGATCATACCAACCTTTTCCTCTGTTTGCATACGGGTGAAAAGTGCTTGATGTTTTGTCTTGATGGGTTGAGCATAATATGATCGAAAATGATGAGCATTTTTGATGGGTTCTTCACTACGCAACATCAAAAATGGAACGTCCCAATCATAAAGGATAGGCATCACTTCTATACCCAAAGCGTTCATGAGTGTTAAGTCTACATGACCTTCAGTGTCGTGAGTTGGACATTCACCAGCAAGGATAAGATGGCCACCTGAGGTCAAATAATCGACGAGTTTGACTTGGATGTCATGAGCCATGTATTTGGTTTGTGGAACAATTAAGAGCTGATGTTTTTTTGGATTAGGGATACTATGGTCTAAATCGATTGAATCGGGTTGATAGTTTAGAAGTAAAAGATGCTTAATCACCTGATCCCAGACGATGCTATTACGATGCATTTCATGATGTTTTTGGACCTCATTGATGACTTTATAACGATCATCAACAACTGTCGTCATATATTGATCACTCATCCATGCGATAGCTATCGGATCTTTCATCTGTTTTTGCGTTGCGATATAGGGTGAACATTGTAATAACATGTTGGTCGTTTTCGATAGACGATTGTATGTATAATTTGTTGATCCATCGGGTTGAATGGGGGCTGCATAACCATGGCGTTCCCCGGTGATAGCAATGAATGGATTATCACGAAGAGAACCATATTTAAACATCGGGTTGAATCCACCGGTTAATAAATAATAGTTGATCATACGATAGTTTTGTGCAATATTCATTCTCAGTTTAAAATCAGCTGCAGAAGGAAGCATTCTGGCTGCAAGATTATCACCAAAGTTCCCATCGCCGACGTTAAATTCTAATGAAGTAAGCGGTTGATCATGGACAAGTGTTGCATCGAGTAAGGCATGAACGATGTAATAATCATGAAAAACTTCGAGATTGAAATCACCAAAATAGACATCAGTTCCTGGAATCATCTGTGTCTTTTGCCACGTTAATAAAAGTTGACTGATCCCAATAGGAAATGTTTTACCACGACCATGAGAAGTACCATGAATGTTGATGAAATAATTCATGTCTTTTACACCTAGCTGCTCAAAGATTTCTTGCAGTTTTTTTGCATAGAGTAAGTAATATTCACGCTCTGCTTGACCAGCCATGAGACGACGCTTGTAACCATCATCTGTTGATGGTGATGTAATCGGTAATGCTTGTGAAGTGAGTGTCTGTTTGGTGACCCATGGCAACATACCGATTTCATTATCGAGTTGAATTCCAAAAATAGGTCCTCCGTTTTGTTGCAAGAGATCACCGACTTCATCTAACACTTGTTGGTACCATATTTTCGTTTCATGAAGAAATCCAGGGTGCAAATAATCGACAATGGGTCCATGAACATCATCGCTACTCAGTGTTTTAGGTTTAATGTCAGGATATTTTTCGAAAACCCATTCAGGAATGCCTTCATTCATCATTTCTGCCATAATATATGGACCAGGACGAAGAAAAACAACGAACCCTTTTTGTTTTGCGAGTTCAATAAATGCTCGAAGATTGTAGTTTTCAGTATGACTACCAAAGTCCACATCACCTTCCTTTTCAACATGAGCGATCCATGGGACATAGGTTGCAATACAGTTAAGTCCCATTTCTTTTGCTTTATTTAAAATATCGTCCCAGCTAGATCGAGGTAGTCTAAAATAATGAACTTCACCTGCTAACAAGAGCAGTGGGTGTCCATCTTGATAGAAGTTGTGATCGTGATATTGAATCATCTTAAAAACCTCCAATTATGATGATTTTGTAATCAATGATGTTGTCTTTTTATATTTTATCATATAAAATAAAAATAGGTATCGAAACGTTTCGATGAGGAGAAAAAAATGACAAAAGAACGCTTAATCGAACTCGAAAAGCTTAGCATTGCATACTTTCTAGATCATACAAATTTACGTGAAGGTTCACCTGGTTTTGGACTTGTCATGGATCATACATTAAAACCCAATGTTGCAAGCATTGCAGCGACAGGGTTTATGCTTTCAGCGCTAGTAATAGGCGTAAAACGACATAATCTTGATCGAAATCACGCCAAACACATTGCAGAAGAAACATTAAAAACAATGCTGAGACTTCCTCATCAACAAGGGTTTATTGCACATTTTTTGGACATGGAAACAGGACTTCGTATTGGCTCGACCGAATATTCAACGATCGATACAGCATTGATGTTATGCGGTGCTTTAACAGTCGATTCATTTTTTCAGGATGAATCTATTTCCATATTAACCAATCAACTGATGACACGAATGAATTGGGCATGGTTAACGCATGAAAAAAATAACAAAACAATGTTTTATATGGCCTATAATCCTGATAAAGGTGGGGACTATGTTACAGGGAAACCAGGTTTTATTCATCAATGGGATATGTATGCTGAGCAACTGATGATGTATGTGATGGTTGCTGGATCAGCTTTTCATCATCTTGCAATACCTCTTTACGAAGGATTTGAACGAAAAAAAGGATCTTATGAAGGGATTACATATATTTATAGTCCTGGAAATTCACTCTTTGTCTACCAATTTCCTTTAGCTTGGCTAGATTTAAAAGATGTGGTGGATCGTGACGGTATCTCGTGGTTTGATAATACGGTTCAAGCAACTCTAGCGCATGAAAAAGCATCACGCATGATGGCAAATCATTATGCGACGTTTGAATACCCATTCTTTGGGTTCTCTGCATCCGATTCACCGAAAGGTTATCGCGTATTTGGAGGATTGCCCAATCACGAAGGACATGTGCGAAACGATGGAACTGCATCAACATTCGCCATGATTGGTTCTTTGCCATTTGCACCAGAACTGAGCTTAAAAGCTATGGATGCGATGGATCAACTGCCTAAACTCTGGGGTCCATACGGATACTATGATGCATTTAATCTTCATCAAACACCATGGTTTAGTCAACGTTACATTTCAATCAATAAAGGTCTCGAATTGCTCATGATGAATGCATATTTATATGGTGATGTTTATGAGTATTTCATGAAGCATCCCTGGATAATTCGTGGAATGGAGGTTCTGCAATGGAAAAAAAGAAATGGTGGAAAGACGCCATCGTCTATCAAATCTACCCTTTAAGTTTCAAAGACTCGAATCATGATGGTATCGGTGACATCAACGGGATTCGTTCTGAACTCAACTATCTAAAAAAACTAGGTGTTGATGTTTTATGGCTATCACCAGTTTATCGCTCACCGATGGATGACAACGGATATGATATCTCGGATTATGATGCCATAGATCCAATATTTGGAACCATGGATGACATGATAGCTTTGATCGATGAGGTTCATCAACATGGAATGAAAATCATCATGGATTTAGTCATCAATCATACATCAGATGAACATATATGGTTTCAACAATCAAAACAATCAAAAGATTCACCGTATCGACCATATTATATATGGAAGGATGAACCAACGCCTGTTGATTCGATTTTTGGTGGATCAGCTTGGACATATGATGAGACAACTAAGCAGTATTATTTTCATCTGTTTTCAAAAAAACAACCCGATTTAAACTGGCACCATCAACCACTTCGTCAGGCTATCTATGATATGGTCAATCGATGGCTTGATCGTGGAATCGATGGATTTCGCTTAGATGTGATCGATCTCATCGGTAAAGATGTAGATCAACACATGTTTTCAGATGGTCCTTATTTAAACCAATATTTAACAGAACTGTATGAGATCTGTTTCAAGGATAGAGATATCATGACAGTCGGTGAAATGCCTGGACTAACCATCGAACGCGCACAACAACTGACATCGGGTGATGAACCACGATTATCCATGGTTTTTCAATTTGCACATGTAGGGCTTGATGAAGTACCTGGAAAAGGGAAATGGCATCTCAAGAAGCTAGATGTCGTTGAATTCAAAAAGACATTTGAAAAACTTCAACAGACCATGTTTGGATCAGGATGGAATTCGCTTTTCTTGTCAAATCATGATCAACCACGAGTTGTTACGCGTTACGGAAGTGAAGTTTATCGATATGCATCTGCAACCATGCTTGCAACAATCCTTTATGGTATGCAAGGAACACCCTATGTCTATCAAGGTGAGGAAATTGGGATGACGGGAATCAAGATGCCTATTGAAGAGTATAAAGATATTGAGACGAAACAAATCTATGATATCTTAAAAGCTCAGGGATGGGATGAAGAAAAAATTATGGCGTCGATATATGCGAAGGGTCGCGATAATTCGAGAACACCTTTTCAATGGAAAAATGGATCATATGCTGGTTTTTCAACGACGAAACCATGGTTGAATGTCAACTCGAATTTCCCCTTTATTAATGCTGAACGTGAAATGAATGACCCAGAAGGTGTTTTTTCCTACTATCAAAAACTTTTTCGACTGAGAAAATCCCATGATATCTTCCGTGAAGGTCGTTTTGAACTTATTTTTGACCATCATCCAACAATCATGGCATATCTGCGCACATGGCAGGATGAAAAAATACTTGTCTTAGGGTCATTTTCTGATCATGTTGAAACGATTGATTTATCAAATTTTAACCTTGAACAGATTTTATTGACAAATGATAAAAACATTTCACTTCAACCTATCATGCATCTATCACCTTATTACGCAGCCATCATTAAACTTGGGGGTCATCATGCCAACGATTAAAGATGTTGCTAAATTAGCTCAGGTTTCGATATCGACCGCCTCGTATGCTCTCAACAATAATCCTCATGTTTTACCAGAAACACGCAAACGGGTTATCGATGCTGCGAAAACACTCAATTATTATCCACATGGTGCTGCGAGAAATCTCAAAATGAAAAAATCAAAAAATGTCGGTGTATTTATCTATGCATTTGGTGGTCCAGTATTTTCTGATATTCTTGAAGGCATTCGTCAAACTCTTCAAGAATATGACTTTAACATTATCGTAAGTTCAGGAAAATCATCAGAAAATTTACTTAAAGAACGACAAATTGATGGTGCTATCATTTTTGATAATTATATCTCGGATACTATCTTGCAAGGTTATGCATCTCATGGAATGCCTGTCTTCATTCTAGATCGCATCCTTCAAGGAGAACACCTTTATCCATCGTTGATCGATAATGAAGGACTTGTCATGACCATGATGGAGCGACTCATACAAAAAGGATATCGACGGTTTGCATATGCCTCTGGTCCACAAGCTGCATTTAATAATAAAATGCGACAACAAGGATTCCTTGCAGCACTTCAAATACATCATCTATCTCCCGTTTCGACATACCCAGGAGATTTTACAATTCGCGGGGGCTATGAGATAGGTTTATCCATCATAAAGCAAACGGATTGGCCTGAAGTTGTATTTTGTGCGAACGATGAGATGGCCATTGGACTCATACAAGCTATTCAAGAGAAGGGATATCGTGTTCCACGCGATCTCAAAGTCGTTGGTTTTGACCACATACCCTTAGGGGATGTCATCTCACCTAAACTAACCACGATTGCTATCGATCATGCGCTTTGGGGACGTTCGATTGCACGAGCTATGATTGACATCATAGGTGGTAAAAAACTTAAAGTTTCTCCATCACCCCAAGGGAAAATACTTATGCGTGAATCCGCATGATGAAAGAGGTAAGCGATGAATATTTACGAACTTATGAAATCCTTAACACGAGAAGAAAAGATAGGACAGCTTCTTCAGATTGCACCTTTCTTTTTCATCAAGCATGCTGAAGTAGAGGTTGCAGGACATGTCACAGAACTCAAGTTAACACGAAAACAAATTTTTGAAGCGGGTTCAGTTCTTGGGATTGGATCAGCGAAAGAGATGATTGAGGTTCAAACTGAGTATCTTAAACATAGTAGACATAAGATTCCTTTACTCTTTATGGCAGATATTATCCATGGTTATGAAACCATTTTTCCTGTACCACTTGGCTTGGCTTCAACTTTTAATGAGCGATTAGTCGAGCATGTTGCTCGTATCTCCGCAATTGAAGCTTCAACATCAGGTATCCATGTGACATTTTCACCGATGGCCGATTTGGTTAGAGATCCCCGCTGGGGACGTGTCGTTGAAAGTTTTGGTGAAGATCCTTATCTGAATGGTATCTTATCCTCTGCGATGGTTCGTGGATACCAGCAAGATGATATACGCAAAGAAACCCATCTTGCATCATGTGTCAAGCACTATGCAGCGTATGGGAAAGTTGAAGGTGGTCGGGACTATAATACAGTTGATTTATCACGTTTATCACTCCATCATGATTATCTTGAGGGATATCGCAAAGCAATTGAAGCAGGTGCAAAACTGATCATGACATCATTCAATGTTGTTGATGGTATACCAGCTACCGTGAATCAATATTTGCTACGCGATGTCTTAAGAGAACAATGGCAATTTCAAGGGGTGACAATCTCAGATTATGATTCACTCCATCAAATTATTGCTCATGGAGTTGCAACTGATGATAAAGAAGCTGCTTACCGAGGATTGAAGGCAGGACTTGATATTGAGATGGCCTCGACAGCCTATGCCAATCATTTGAGTGAATTGATTGATGAAGGCTTGATTGATGAACAATTACTTGATGAAGCCTGTTTACGTGTCCTTGAATTAAAAGAACAAGTTGGCTTGTTTGAAAATCCTTACAAACATGCTTACCCAGATCAAGCATTAACGATTGTTCGATCACAAGAACACCTTGATTTTGCAAGACAAGTGGCTCATGAATCCATTGTACTTTTAGAAAATGATGGGATATTACCCCTCACCAAAAAAATGAGTGTGGCCTTAGTGGGTCCATATGCAACATCACGAGATACCAACGGACCATGGAGTTGGCACGGCAAGAATGCGCTCAATGCTAATCTCTATGAAGCATTAAAGGATGATCTCAATATAACATTCATCAAAGATAGTGAAGATCCAAAAGACTATACTGAGCAAGACATAAGAGACATTGAACGGGCTGATCTCGTCATCTTTGCATGTGGAGAACGAATCAAAGAATCAGGAGAGGCACACAATCGTTCATATATCACATTACCAAGAAAACAAGATCGATTATACGATTTAATGAGACGTCATGCACAAAAACTCGTGACGATCATTATTGCTGGTCGCCCTCTTGCTATCGGACATCTTCAAACTTCAGAAGCTATCATATTCGCATGGTTTCCTGGAAGTGAAGGGGCACGTGCTATTGCAGATATCATGATGGGAAGACATCATCCGTCAGGTAAACTTCCTATGAGCTTTCCCTATCATGAAGGACAAATTCCAGTGTATTATAATCATTTAAATACAGGTCGTCCGAAAATCGAAGGTGATCACAATGAATACACCAGTTATTACCTCGATACACCTAACCGCCCTCTTTATCCCTTTGGTTATGGATTAACGTATACGACCTGGGTATTAGGAAAGCCGTATCTACAAAAATCAACGATGAAAATCAACGATCAAAATCAACTTCAGGTTACACTGACCAATACCGGAAAGAATCAAGGTTCTCAAGTTGTTCAAGTCTATGTTCGTGATGTGATCTGTTGGGTATCGCGTCCAGTTAAAGCACTTAAAGCATTTCAGAAAATTAACCTTAATCCAGGTGAAACCAAGACATTGACATTTATGATTTCACCAGATTGGTTTTTATATTATAACGATCAAGGCATTAAAACATATGAACCGGGTGAGTTTATCATCATGGTAGGACTAGATAGCGAGCACACCGAAAGTCTGCATTTAAATATTGAAAGGGGTCAAACATCATGGATATGATACGTAATCAAATTCAACTAAAAACGATTGATCAAGGTGGACTTATCTTTAATTTCTTAGAAACAGGAGATATCTATGATATTACATATCAAGATGCACAAATCAATTTAATACATGGAAATCTTGTGGATGGTGGTTATTTTAATGTCTATCTTCGTATTTTTAAAGAAGGTCAGATTCTCTTTACACCCTTAATCGGGAAACATTCTCCATCGACATGCCAAATTATTTCGAATCAAGCGATATATGAAGGATCATTTGAAGATATATCTTATCGCATCAATTTAATGATTCAAGGATTCCGATTTGATCTTATGATTCAACTTAAGAGTCAAACACCTCAAGTCGTCGATGTGATGTTTGGTAGTGATCTAGCCATCACATCCAAAGGAAGCGTCTTAAACAGCGAACCTTATACCGTTCAATATATTGATTACAAGGTTTTTCAAGATGAAAATGGATATACGCTTTGTGCACGTCAAAACCAAGGACGTAGCCAGTATTTCCAAATGGGAAGTTTCCAAAAAACAAAGGGTTATACAACAGATGGTTTTCAGTTCTTTGGCCTACAAGCAAAAGAAACGGGCATACCTGACGCTATGTCAGTTGATCAACTCATCTCTGAGATCTATCAATATGAATTTGCATATTTCGCATTACAATCTGAAAAACTTTTGATTGATAATCATGGTGTACAGCAAACTTTTTATGGTGTCTATGAACCTCAAGAACATGATGTAATTAAAAAACCAAAAGAAGTTTACCCTTTATTAATGACACCTGAATCACTTCAATGCAACCAAACTAACTATCAACATGGATTATTAAATCCTAGAAATCGCTTAAATGGTCGCCATTTGACTGAAGAAGAATGGCAATTATTATACCCTTATCGTGATCAAGAAGAACGCTTAGATGGTGAAATCTTATCCTTTTTTACCCATCGCCATCATCATGTGGTAGCAAAGAAAAAAGAATTACTTGTCGAAAGACAACATGGTCATCTTTTAGTACATGGTGATCTTGAACACGTCAGCGATCATGTGATGGCAACCACCAACTGGATGTTTGGGGTTTTTCATTCACACGTTGTTTTGGGGAACTCAAGTTTTAATAAATTATTAGGTGATTTAAGAAATCCACTCAACTTACAAACCATTTCAGGGATTCGTATATATGTCAAACGGCACGGTAAGTATCAATTGTTAGGTTTACCCAGCTATTATGACATGGGAGGAGCAACCACCCGATGGGTTTATATGATCGACAACCATCGCATTCAAATCGATACGTATGTTCATCCCGATCATCTTCAACAAGGATTACATTATCAATCCGATGATCCATCGATTGAAGACGTGGTTCTCGTTCAACAGGTGCTGATGAATGTGAACGAACATCTTTCGCATATTCCTTATACGATCTCAGAGGGAATGATCACCTATTATCCACCAAAAGGATCGATGATGGATATGAAGTACCCATCACTTAAGTATCGTTATCAATTTGATCAACCATGGTATGTTGTTGATGATATTAAAGCTTTTGGATTATCAACACAACAAGGCCTTCAAGTCATCTCACTTCAAAAAACATCTTCATTTCATCTGGTTATTCAAGCAACTTATGCCGATCACTTTGAACCTTTAATATCCTTGGATGTGCAAGAAGCCGATCGTCTTGGTACAGAACGTATTCAGTCATTCACAAATGATATGTCACTTGAACATCCATCAAAACAACATGATATGAATTTAATGATGCACACGATGTTTTGGTATACGCACAATGCACTCATCCATTATGCTTCACCTCACGGACTTGAACAATACAACGGTGCAGCATGGGGAACTCGCGATGTATGCCAAGGTCCTTTTGAGTTTTTTATGGCCAATCAAAAGTTTGATATAGCACGTGAAATTATCACCAAAGTATATGGTCGTCAGTTTATTGAAAATGGTGATTTTCCACAATGGTTTATGTTCGATCGCTACTTTCAGATTCAAGCCCATGAATCACATGGTGATATCATCATCTGGCCTTTAAGAGCACTTGCTTACTACCTAAAGGCTACTCAAGATTTATCGATCTTAGAATGCGATATCCCTTACATGTCATTGGCAAAAAATGACTTTATTGAAGTTGAAAAACTCTATCACCACGTCAAAAAACAGATTGAAACGATTGTCTCTTCGTTTATTCCAGGAACTTATCTCCCACGATACGGTGGTGGTGATTGGGATGATACATTACAACCTGCAAATCATGACTTAACGAATAAAATGGTTTCTGGATGGACAGTTGCTTTACTTTATGAAGCGTTACGTACATTCAGTGATGAAATTACAAACTATGATCTTGAATATGCAAAGGAAATTCGTATCCTTGTTCAAAAGATCAAAGATGATTATCAAAAACATATCATCGTCGATGGCATTCCCGCTGGATTTGTCGTGTTTGATGAAGAGAAAACCTATTTACTTCATCCAAAAGATCAGAAAACAGGATTAAAATATCGTTTATTACCACTGACGCGATCCATGATTGCTGAATTTGTACAACCGAAAGATGTGACTGAATACCTTCATGTGATCAATTTGCATTTAAAACATCCGGATGGTGTACGTTTGATGGATACAACCGTGGAATACAAAGGTGGTATAAAAACCTATTTTACACGCGCTGAAACAGCAGCCAATTTCGGACGTGAGATTGGTTTGCAATATGTTCATGCTCACATAAGATACATCGAAGCGATGGCAAAGATTGGTCTTGCTGATGAAGCATATCATGCATTATTAACGATTAATCCTATCTTGTTACAAACCCGTGTCAAGAATGCGTATTACCGTCAATCTAATATGTATTTCTCAAGTTCAGACGCATGGTTTAAAGATCGGTATGAGGCGAGACGCGACTTTGATCGCATTCGTCGCGGAGACATTTTAGTTAAGGGTGGTTGGAGACTGTATTCAAGTGGACCTGGCATCTATTTAGCACAATGGGTTTCTCATCTATTAGGCATTCAAACATACCACGGTCACCTGATGCTTGATCCTGTACTTCCAGATTCTTTAGAAGGCCTTGTTGTGCGTTTTAAGAGAGGACAACAAGCATTCACAATCACCTACAAGAAGGGAAGAGATCAAGTGTTGATTCATGGTAAACCAGCACTTTATCAGTCAAAGTTTAACCTTTTCAAAAAGCCTTCGATGTTGATCGATGATCAGGATGTTGAACAGCGTGATCGTGTTGAACTAACCGTCATTAAACAGTAAATTGAACCCCACCATATTGGGGTTTTTCTTCTCAAATACAATCTTAATCATATTGGATTGGTATGGAAATTAAACAGTGGGTTATGATACCATATGCATAGAAAACTGAAAGGTCTAGTAACCATGCCAAGCAATAACAGTAAGTACTCAGAAGAAATGAGAGAAAGAACATCAAAGTTTATCATTGAATCCGGTAAGTCAGCTACTTCAGTCGCTGAAGAGTTAGGAATAGACATCAACACAGTGTGTAGATGGGTTAGGGATTATAGAAGGAAACAAAATGCCCTCCTACTCAGATGAGAAAGGAATCGTTAAAGGTCCGAAAGTAGAAAAAGATGAAAACTGGTTAAAAATCAAAGAATTAGAGAAAGAACTCAAAATTAAAAATAAACAGCTAGAAGAAGAAAAAGAGAAGGTAGAGATTCTAAAAAAATCCCTGCACATCTTCATGGAACAACGCGTATGAAATGTGAAGCCATTGATAGGCTTAGGTTACAGCATAGCGTGAGGAAGATGTGCACCGTCTTAGGCATCCATGAAAGATCTTACTATCAATGGAAGAAACAAGAGGAGAAAAGGAACGCTCATAGAGCATCAGAGCGAACACAGGTCGAAACCATCCATCACGTATTTACAGATAGCAAAGAGATCTACGGAGCTAGAAAGATTCAAAAGCATGTAGAAGCTTCTGGGATATATATGAGCGAATGGAAGGTTCGAAGAATCATGAGAGAGAACGGGATGTATTCGGTGATTCAAAAGAAGTTTAGACCCTACTCAAATCAGAAAGCAGCACACAGATACACAGATAACATCGTCGATGGAGGATTTAGCGCAGCTGAGCCAAATCGGATATGGGTGAGCGATATCACCTATATCAAAACGAGACTCGGGTGGTACTATCTCGCAGCGATTATCGATTTATATAACAGGGAAGTCATCGGCTATTCGACAAGCAAGAACATCGATACCGAACTCGTCAAGAAGGCGATCACCAACGCGATCGCCAGATACCCAGAAGTTCAAGGAACCATATTTCATAGTGATCGTGGAAGTCAATATGCAAGCGCAGGCATCAAAACAATTTTAGATGACTATGGAATGATTCAAAGCATGAGCAAAGGTGGATGTCCTTATGATAATTCATGTATGGAAAGTTTTTTCGCTTACTTAAAGAAAGAATGCATCTATAGAAGGTCGTATAAAGATTCATCTGAAGTCGAAAAGGATCTATTCGAATACATTGAACTCTTCTATAACAGGAAAAGAATCCATTCAACCTTAAATTATATGACACCAATGAGCTACAGAATTCAAAACCAGGCTTTTATATCGGCCTTTTAAATGATATAATTTCTATGAATATGAACGATTAGAACTATCTGTTTAAAAATCACTTAGTCCATACCACCCTCGGTTGGTACGCATATGATAATGCACTCAATCATACGAATGAAATTATTCAACAATATATCGCTGGCGATTTTAAAGCAGACTGGTACAACATTAACTCGCACAACTTAGGTCGCTTAGTTGAAGCAGGTGCGATTCGCCCAATAACCCAATTCATGCACTATTTACCTGATTACTATTATGACATCAACCTCCAATTTGGTACATGGAAAGGTGAAATCTATGGTATTTGGACTGAACGTATTAATGTTAATATGGGTATCTATGTTAACCTTGATTTGATTGAAGAATATGGACAAGTCAATCCCGCGCAATTATGGAAAGATGGTGATTGGGATTGGCAAGCTCTCCTCGATATCTCCTCTGCAATCAAAGAAAATGCACCGACAAATATTGAAATCTTTGGTATTAATAACTATGATTTAGGTTCATATCTTATTGGATCCAATGGTGGACAAACCATTGATCCTGAAACCGACACCTTTGCACTGAACGATTCTAAAGCGATTAATGCGCTTGAATTTGGTCAAGAACTTAAGGAAAGAGGTTACGTTTGGACTGCAGAAGATAATACCGATACATCCACACGTGCGAAATTTACATCCGGTGAACTCGTGTTCTACTTCGGTTCAGACTGGATTTCAGGAGACCCCTCAATTCTTAAACCAGGTGAAGCTGTTAAGTTCACATTAGGTATGGTACCATTCCCAGTAGGACCAGATATTACTGATTTTGATGCACAGTATCGTCTTCCAATCACTGTAGGTAACCTGTGGGTTCTTAGAAGTGATTTAGATGATGCGACTGCAGAAAAGATCTTCCAATATTTTGCAAACTCAGTTCCTTGGGGAGATGATGACGAACAAGACCTTCGTTACACAGAAACCATGAGAGACCATATGGATGATCGCACATCACTTGAAGCTTATGTCAGTGGTTCAAGAATGGGTTATTTTGAAAAGACCTTCCTTTATAACGTTGTATGGGGCACACAAGGTTCATGTACTGTTGGTATTGGTAATGTCTATGCTGAAATCATCAATACTCCAGGTGCATCTGCAACCGCGATTATTCAAGCAGCACTACCATCCATTCAAGCTCAAATTGATCAAATATTAGGAAAAACTCAAGAATAATCACACAAACAAGAAGGTAGGCTATGGTCTACCTTTTTTACTTGACATATGTGAAGCACCTTTCGGCATGCATCAGGTGATTTAAATCTTAAAAATATGTTATAATGAATGCACGTAAGCACTTATCTATGAACATCAATTAAAGGGGACATCTTGATGAAGACAACCGAAAAGAAAATACTTCTTGCAGCAACCAAACTCTTCTCTGAATATGGTTACTCAGGTATTTCAACACGTAAAATTGCAGAACAAGCAGGGGTCAACGAATTGACCATTTTTAGAGTTTTTAAAAGTAAGAGTAACCTTTTGCAAGCAGTTATTCGTCACTTTGCATTTGAAGGAAACATCGTTGAAAAAATCTCACATGAAATTACAGGTGATGTCAAAAAAGACATCCAGATTTTTGCTGATGTATATTACATGTTCTTGCAGAACAATATTAAAATGTATTTGATACAAATCAGAGAAATTGATGAAGAAGGTCTCAAATTTACGAACTCCATCGACTATACGGAATTCATGAAGCAATATTTTGTCAAAAAAGTTGAAGAAGGTGTTTTTAAAGGAGATCCTTACCTTGTCGCAACCTCCATCGTCTCCATGATCATGGGAATATTCACCTTGAAGGTTCATGCACCATCGATCTACCATGATACAGATTACAAAGAACTAATCAATCGATTTGTATCCGATATCATCAGGTTATACTGTGTTTGATGAACTGCGATGCGCAGTTCTTTTTTTTATCTTAATTTTTATGAAAACGCTTGTAGTGTGAAACGAAATTTAATATAATGTAAGTAAGTGCTTACTTATTTTAAAAGAAAGGAAGGTTTAAATGAAGAACAAACTTACAACAAAAGAAAAGTTGGTTGCGATGATTCCAAGTGGATCTGTGATTATGGTTGGCGGCTTCATGAATATCGGGACTCCGGTAGGTATCATTGACGCTATCCTTAAAACAGACATCACCGATTTGACCATCATTTGCAATGATGCTGGACTTCCAGGCGTAGGGGTTGGGAAACTGATCGAAGCAGGGAAAGTGAAAAAACTCATTGCATCACACATTGGATTAAATCCGATTGCTGGTGAAAAGATGACCAAAGGTGAAATGGAAGTGGAACTGATTCCACAAGGTACTCTCGCAGAACGTATCCGGGCAGCGGGTGCGGGTTTAGGAGGCTTTCTCACACCGACAGGTATTGGTACGATTGTTGAAGAAGGCAAGCAAGTATTAAACGTGGATGGCCGTAACTACATCTTAGAAAAACCACTCAAAGCGGATTTTGCACTCCTTTTGGGTCATGCGGTAGATATTAAAGGAAATACAGTCTACAGCAAAACAATCCGTAATTTTAACCCCTTAATGGCAACTGCAGCAACAAACGTTGCAATTGAGGCTAGAAAAGTGGTTAAGATTGGTGAGATCAACCCTGATCACGTCATTACACCACACATTTTCATCGATTATATCGTGGAGGTTGACCAAGCATGAACGCAAAAGAACTGATTGCACGTCGTGTTGCCAAAGAATTACATGATGATGATGTCGTCAACTTAGGTATTGGATTACCCACCATGGTTGCTAATTATGTGGATCACTCCATGGACATTACATTCCAATCCGAAAACGGAATGCTTGGGCTTGGTCCTGTTCCTGCAAAAGAACTCGAAGATTGGGATTTAACGAATGCAGGTGGCAAACCTGTGACCATGACAACCGGTGGATGTTTCTTTGATAGTGCAACATCCTTTGGTATCATTCGTGGTGGCCATGTGGATGCAACCGTCTTAGGATCCCTACAAGTCGATGAAGAAGGCAATATTGCAAACTGGATCATTCCAGGAAAAATGGTCCCAGGTATGGGTGGTGCCATGGACCTCTTAGTCGGTGCTAAGAAAGTCATTGTTGCGATGCAGCACACCTCTAATGGAGAACCCAAAATATTAAAACGTTGCACACTTCCCTTTACCGCAGTCAAAGAAGTGAACATGATTGTTACTGAACTCGGTGTGATGGAAGTGACCAATCAAGGTTTAGTCTTAAAAGAAATTGCAGAAGGCGTTACAGTTGAAGAAGTACAATCACAAACAGAAGCTACACTGATTATCAGTGAAGATTTAAAAATTATGGAAGTATAGGAGAAGAATATGAAAAAATTGTTTGACAGACTTACAGCAGGTTCGGTTAAACTCGTTGAAAGATTCCTACCGGATCCCTACATTTTCGCGATTATTTTGACGTTCTTTGTGTTCATCATTGCGATGATTACAACAGGTTCAGGTCCAATCACCATTGTTGAAGCATGGTATGGTGGATTCTGGAGTTTATTGTTATTCTCCATGCAAATGGCAATGATTCTTGTCACAGGTACGATTTTAGCAACCGCTCCTTTATTTAAAAAGGGCTTAGGTAAGCTAGCTTCTATTCCAAAGAACAAGATTCAAGCTGTTGTTTGGGTATCAGTCATCGGTTTAGTTGCATCCTTCATTAACTGGGGATTTGGTCTTGTCATTGGCGCGATCTTTGCGAAAGAAGTTGCAAAACGTGTTAAAGGCGTCGACTATCCACTTTTAATTGCTGCAGCATATTCTGGTTTCTTGATTTGGCATGCGGGTATTTCAGGATCTATTCCTCTAACACTTGCTACTGGTGGTGCATCACTTGTGACACAAACTGCAGGTGCAGTTGCTGAAGCAGGTATTCCAACCAGCCAAACCATTTTCTCACTTTATAACTTGATTATTGTCGGTGTTCTCATCCTCACATTACCTATTTTGCTAGCACTCATGCATCCAAAAGCAGAAAACACCAAGACTGTCAATCCAGCTCTACTGGAAGATGAACCCGCTATTCCAATGCCTGATAAGAAGAGCATGACTCCAGCAGAAAAATTAGAAAACAGCAAGATTATTAACTATGTCTTATCTGCAATGGGTTTCTTGTTCATCATTCTTTATTTCGTGAAGCAAGGTTTCAATTTAAACCTCAACATCGTTAACTTCATTTTCTTATTTGCAGCGATTTTACTCCATGGTACACCCATTAACACTGTTCGCGCTGTCAACAATGCAGCGAAGAGCGTCGGTGGTATCCTCTTACAATTCCCATTCTATGCAGGTATTATGGGTATTATGACTTATCGTGGTGCTGAAAATAACGTTTCAATCGCATCTGCGATTTCAGAATTCTTCGTTAACATTTCCAATGGTACAACATTCCCACTCTTCACATTCTGGAGTGCAGGTATCGTTAACATTTTCGTTCCATCCGGTGGTGGACAATGGGCTGTTCAAGCTCCAATTATGATGCCAGCTGGTTTAACTCTTGGTGTTGATGCTGCGAAGACCGCGATGTCAATTGCTTGGGGTGATGCTTGGACCAATATGATTCAACCATTCTGGGCACTTCCAGCACTCGGTATTGCTAAACTTGGTGCGAAGAATATCATGGGTTACTGTTTAATCGTATTATTATACTCTGGTATTATCATCAGTTTAGGTTTACTCCTTCTTTAATAGGTGAAGACGATGTCAAAAGTATACATCGTAGCAGCCAAACGTACCGCTGTAGGAAGTTTTTTAGGATCTCTATCAACAGTTCATCCCGCTGATTTTGCAGCAAAAGTTGTTCAACAGATCATGAAAGATACCAATGTTCAACCGCTTGATATCGATGAAGTGATCAGTGGTAACATCCTTCCTGCTGGTCAAGGTCAAGGTATTGGACGTCAGGTTGCGATCAAAGCAGGTTTTCCACATGAAGTTTGTGGTTATGCCATCAACATGGTTTGTGGTTCAGGTATGAAAGCGATTATGGATGCTTACTTAAAGATTAAGGCAGGATGGAGTCATCTTGTGATCGCTGGTGGTACTGAATCCATGAGTCTTGCGCCCCATCTTTTATCAGCAAAAGGTCGAAGTGGGTACAAGATGGGTAACTTTGAAGTGATTGACCATATGATCTATGATGCATTAACCGATGCTTATGATGGTATTCATATGGGGATTACTGCAGAAAATATCGCAGATAAACACCATATCACACGTGAAGAACAAGATGCATTTGCTTATCAATCACAAGTGAAAGCGATTCGTTCAGTTGATGAAGGGCGATTCGATGATGAAGTGGTCGGTATTGAAGTCAAAGTTGGTAAAGAAGTTGTCATGTTTAATAAAGATGAATATCCTAATCGTAAAACATCGTTAGAAAAACTAGCCACACTTCGTCCAGCATTCAAAAAAGATGGCACTGTGACAGCAGGTAATGCTTCAGGAATTAATGATGGCGCTGCATATGTGATGCTTGCGAGTGAAGAAGCTATAGAAAAATACAACTTGAAACCACTCGTTGAAGTCGTTGGTGTTGATCAAGCAGGCGTCAATCCCAAAGTGATGGGACTTGGTCCTGTTGGTGCTGTGAAAAATGTATTAAGACGAACAGGTCTTCAACTCAATCAGATCGGTTTACTCGAACTCAATGAAGCCTTTGCTGCTCAAAGTTTAGGTGTGATGAAAGAATTATCGGAAGACTTACACGTTAATTTTAATGAATTACTACAAAAGACCAATGTCAATGGTGGTGCAATCGCTATTGGACATCCTGTAGGTGCAAGTGGTGCACGAATCGTGGTGACGCTCATTCATGAAATGAAAAAACGTCATGAGAAATTAGGATTAGCATCGCTTTGCATTGGCGGCGGTATGGGAACTGCCATCATCGTCAAGAATATCGAATAACAAAAAAGGGCTCTTTAAAAAATTAGAGGGTAAATCATCAAATGACCTTTAAAAAA
>ERZ795032.103-NODE-103-length-126731-cov-6.804533_pt1 | contig 126731 bp, 101 predicted proteins | sample MGYA00375124_ERZ795032 | MGnify/ENA primary metagenome ERZ795032 (study PRJEB30167, sample SAMN05720154) | activated sludge metagenome | isolation source: Anaerobic digester | place: China | collected 2015-12-16 ... | reverse complement strand
GTTTGGCTTCTTTAAAAGCATCAGCGTATTTTTTAACATCTTCGCGACCAAGACCGGCAGCCTGCTGGTATTCCTGATAGGCTTTCTGATACTTCTCGAAAGCCTTTTCAACGGCGGCAGGTGATGAAGGGGTGCGGGCCGAGTTCAGGGTTGTCTTTTTCTTATTGTCATCGCGGGTCATTTCGTTGGTGACAACGAGGGTTGCGGCACCAAGGGCAATGCCCACGGCCATGGTCAGCATGAAACCGATTACGCCCCTGCGATTGTTGATAATCATGATATTCACCCCGAAAATGTCATTTGCAAACGAACCAGTTGTTCTAATCATAGCAGAAAAAAAACGAACCCGATGTAAGAAATACCAACTTTCTGTGCAAAAGTTTGTACAATTTGTTTTATATGTGGTAAATTATTAGCAACCTTCATTACAGCAGGCTTTTTAGATGAGCAGCAAGGCAGTAGCCGATAAAACCTCGATCTTTGTAGGAGTGGCGTTTCTTCTCATCGCCGGTATCATCGGTACAGGCGGCATACTCTGGAAAAGCTTTGTCGAATATACCGGTAACGCCGCCGGACTGCCCGAGGTTTTCAGCGGTATCGCCAGCCGGGCACCATACGAAGAAGCCAACGATCCCGAAAGCCGCCGCGAAATTATCTTTACCTTCGTCATCCCGCGTGGTGACCTTGTGCAATTCATCGAAGTAATGCAGCCAAAGCTCGACCGGATCGTCGAAAAAACCGGCAAAACCGCCCGTATCGACGTTTCTGTGAACGAACTCGAGATTATCAACAAGCTTAATCGCAAACTTGCTGACTACGGCAGCATAACAGCGATGGCCTACATCAACTACCGAAAGAGTCACCAGATCCGGGCCGTTCTCGAAAGGGTTTTCGAACCTCCTAAAAAGGTCATTTTTCTTGTCAGAAACAACGACCCTGCCGCCTCGCTCGAAGACCTGCGCGGCTACCGCATCGCCTATCGCGGTGGCGACCAGCTTGCCGGCTATCTGATTCCGGTAGGGGAAGTTGAAAAAAAAGGCTTCGCACACAGCACTTTTTTCAAACAGGAGCATTTTTCCGAGAACTACAGCGATTCGATTCTCGGCCTGCAGAACGAGCAGTATGACTGCATTGTCCTGACCAGCAATTTCTTTTTCGAACAGCCCGAAAGCGTGCGCAACAGTATGAAAATCGTGCATGAAAGCCAGCCGGTGCCGGGTGGTGTATACATTGTTAATTCTGCCCACCGCAGCCCGTTCGAGCAGACGGTTGTCGGCAATTTCATGAAGCTCGGCAGCAGAATTCAGTCTTCGGAAATGTTCTCGGGCATGTTCACTACCAGACAGCCAGACGAAAAACTTTTCGATCAGCTCGAGGAGGACCTCGTCAATGCCCATTGACCATCAGATACAGCAGAAAGCACACAGTTTTTCGGTAAGTTTCAGACAGAAGATCGCCGTCACCTTCACCTTGCTGATCGTTTTTATCATGCTGGTTTCGGTTTATCTGGTAACGATTCAGATCAAGCACACCAGCCTCGGACGCGCCGAAGAAAGCGGCCGACTGCTTGGGCGCATGATTGCACTGGCCATGGGCGAAGACATTGTCAGGGGCAACTTTCAGGGCATCGACTACGCTCTGCGTGAGTTTGTCAAACTCAACAAAATCGAATACTGCCTGATTCTCGACAATCAGGGCCGCATCATTTCGAGCACACACCCGAACACACACGGAAAATATTTTTCAGATGGCTGGTCACGGGCAGCCCTGTTCTCTTCAGACCTCTCAATACGCAGAGCCACAGCCGGCAACCGGCCGGTATACAACACATCGGTGCCCATTGTCATCGGCGGCAAGCGCTACGGATTGATCAGAGCCGGTTTTACCATTGACGAAGAATACACACACATACGCAATCTTCTGACTTATAATCTCTCATTGGGTCTGGTTCTTATACTGATCGGCATCTTCATCGCTTACGGGATTTCAGCAACCCTGCTGAGCCCACTGAACTCGATTCTACAGTCAATAGAATCGATGAGCCACGGCGACTACAGTTACAAGGCCATGGTCAGATCATCAGATGAATTCGGCGAACTGGCAAGTTCTTTCAACCGCCTGGCCTCGATTCTGCACGATAAAGAGACCACAAGCAATTTCATCACCCGCAAAATTTTCGAACATTCACCCGAGCTTGTGAGCCGTAATTTTTCAGGAAAAACCGTGCATGCGGTCATTCTTCACCTCGAATTGCACCGTTTCAACAGCTTTATCGAACGCAGCTCGCCCTCGGAAGCCGTCGACACTCTCAACCGTTTCTTTACGCAGACCGCCGAAATTATCGCCAGAGCCAACGGCCTTGTAGACAAGCTTGGCGATTGTTTCATCACTGCTATTTTTCCGATCAACAAGAATGACGCCTGGCCGGCGCAACTGCGCGCAGGATTTGCAGCTCTTTCAGTAAGAAACAATCTGAATATCTTCAACTTCAAAGCCGCCCAGCTCGGTCTTGAAGAAATAAATATGCGTTCAGGCCTCAGTTGCGGCAATGTCATCATCGGTCACATTGGCACCCGTTCAAGATCTGACTTTGCAGCGATTGGCCCGGTTCTCACTAATGCTCGCAGCGCGGCCGGCCATTCGAACCGCAACAACTTTTTTCAACCGGTCGGCGATCAGGCTTTCAATTCAGCAGCACGCGACTACCTGCTGTTCAAGCCTTTAATAATGCCCGACGAAAGTCACGAAGGCAGCGACTACTTTACCATCACCGGCTTCTCGAATATTGCCTACTTCTGCGAACGTCTGAAAACAGTTTCTGGCAAAGGCGCCGTCTCGATCTGCCAGGCTCTCGGTCTGACCGGCACTTCAGAAGGCCTGAATCAGCTTATAAAACTCATTGAAGACAAGGACTTCGGCTTCAGAACCGATGCAATCAGGTCAATTTCGCCTTTCATGTTTCAGCAGAATGCCCAGGCTGTCGATTTCCTCAAAAAACTTGCCACGACAACCGACAACCCAGAATTTAAATCGGTTGCGGTCAGCATACTCGGCATGAGCCGCTCGCAGACACTTGCCGATTTTTTCTCTGAGATGTTCAACGACCCGGATGATCGCGTGCGCGCCAATGCCATCGAAGCCTATATTCCGCTTGATGTGGCCGACAAACGCGACCGCCTGAAAAGCCTGCTCAATGACCCCGCCCCGCGCGTCTGCGCCAACGCTCTGCTTGGTCTGTGGCTGGCAGACGATCAACAGACCCTCAACTGCCTTTACGACCTTCTTAAATCTGACAGCAGCGGAAAACGTGCCTCTGCCGCCTTTGCCGTTTATTTTCTTTCGGCAGCCCGCAAGTTTCGCCGGCTTTTTCCGGCTTATTGCGAGCAACCAGGCCTGGCGACGATGCAGATCGTCGAAAGTATTTTCCGCAGACTACTTCTGATGCTGGAAAGCCAGGAAAGCTCAGAAAGGCTTCAGGCTCTCAGAGCCATCGGCAGAATCGCTGACACTGACAGTCGCGAATTCGTCATCAAAATGCTTGAAGAAGAAACCGACCCCGAAATCATCAATCTCGGACATTCAATTATCTCGGAATGGGAAAGATCATCAGGAGCTCAAACCGAGGCACCGCGCCCCCGCAGCAGAGATTGATAAAGTTTTTCGCCAATAAACAGACCGGCAACAGCCGTGAAGAACTGCAACCCCAGCACCGGCATCAGCAGCCATTTTGCTGTCGCCATAATATCGAGAATCTGAACGATCATATAGCCGGCGCCGCCGATGATTACGCCTTTTGCCAGCGCCGGCAAAACAAGGCGAAGAGACGTGCTGTGCTTTGAAAAGAGATAATAAAGGCCTATAAACGCCAGGTTGCCACAGACGATAACCGGAAGAATCGGGTACATCGGTGCTGGCAGATGACCTGAAACAATGCCGCCAAGCGGGCTCAAAAAGGCGAGAATAAAAGCATGCCGCAGGCCGTTGTAAAGAAGGACGAAAATGAAAATGGCATTGACGATCGTGCTAGTCAACGGGTTCGGCAGCCCGACAAGCTGAACCGCAAGCAGAACAGCAAGGAAAATACCGGTTCTGGCAGCAAGTGCGAGCTTTTGTCGCGATGCAACATTGTCTTCATGCATGGTTTCCATAGCTGGAAAATTTTAACATCCTGAAGCTGTTATGGCAATTCAAATTTTCTCTTGCTGCAAACGCAAAAAGACTTGTCATTTAATTGACAAGTAAAATTTTCATGGTATATTTACTGCTTGTTATTGCAGGAATGAGGATATTTTAGGATTGAAGATCCCTGAAGGAGGTCTGTGTGGACGCACAACTGTTTTTCTGGCTTGCCCCGATAGGCTCGCTCACCGCGCTGGTTTTTGCCTGGTATTTTTACAACGCCATGATGGCATCTGACCCGGGTAGCGAAAAGTCCCGCGAAATCGCCGGATATGTTAAAGAGGGCGCCATGTCGTACCTCTGGTCACAGTATAAGGTCGTCGGCATTTTCTTCATCGTTGCCTTCGCCTTTTTCGCTTTTCTGTCTTTTGTACTGCATGTGCAGAGCCCCTGGACTCCGCTCGCCTTCCTGACCGGTGGCTTTTTCTCTGGTCTCTCTGGCTATCTTGGCATGCAGACCGCCACCAACGCCTCGAACCGCACCGCTGCCGCTGCTGCCAAGTCCCTTAATCAGGGTCTGCAGGTCGCTTTCAGAAGTGGCGCCGTCATGGGCTTCGTCGTCGTCGGTCTCGGTCTTCTTGACATCTCGATCTGGTGGAAAATTCTCAACTGGGTCATGAGCACTAAAGACACCATCTTCAAAGACAGCGTCTTTGCCGTTCACGACTACATGGAAATCACCACCATCATGCTGACCTTCGGCATGGGCGCCAGCTCGCAGGCTCTGTTTGCCCGCGTTGGCGGTGGTATCTTCACCAAAGCCGCTGACGTTGGCGCCGACCTTGTCGGTAAAACCGAAGCCGGCATTCCCGAAGACGATCCGCGCAATCCGGCTGTTATCGCTGATAACGTCGGCGACAACGTCGGCGACGTGGCCGGCATGGGCGCCGACCTTTATGAGTCATACTGCGGTTCGATTCTGGCCACCGCCGCTCTTGGCGCCGCCGCATTCACTACCCCTGAACTGCTGCCCCTGCAGGTCAACTCGATTCTTCTGCCGCTGGCAATCGCCGGGGCCGGCATTCTTTTCTCTCTGGTCGGCATTTATTTCGTCAGCACCGACGAAGACGCCTCTCAGAAAGAACTGATGGGTGCCCTTGGTCGCGGCATCAATGTATCTTCTCTGCTGACAGCCGTCGGCAGCGCCATTCTCGTCTGGAAAATGCTGCCCGACCACATTTACATTCTTGGCTCGATCATCACAGGTCTGATGGCCGGCATCATCATCGGCTGGGCCACTGAATACTACACCTCTTCCGACTATGAGCCGACCCAGGAAGTCGCCGCCCAGTCATCAACCGGCCCCGCCACCGTCATCATCGAAGGTCTGGCAACCGGCATGATGTCGACTGGTATCCCGGTTCTCACCGTCAGTCTCGGTATCATTCTCGCCTACGGTTTTGCCGATGGTTTCAACAACCCTGCCATGGGTCTCTATGGCATCGGTATTGCCGCTGTCGGTATGCTCTCAACCCTTGGTCTGACTCTTGCCACTGACGCCTACGGCCCGATCGCCGACAACGCCGGTGGTAACGCCGAAATGTCACACATGGGCCCCGATGTCAGAAAGCGCACTGACGCTCTCGACTCACTTGGCAACACCACTGCCGCCACCGGTAAAGGCTTCGCCATCGGTTCTGCCGCTCTGACTGCCATGGCCCTGCTCGGCGCCTACATCGAAGAACTCCGCATCGGCCTGCTGCGCGTCGCCAAATTCAGCGAATCACAGCTCGACCAGTACATCTTTCCCAGTGCCGAAAAGGCAGTTCCGATAGCCAAGGCCACCATGGCCGATTTCATGGCGTTTTACAATGTCAACCTGATGAACCCGCTCGTTCTCGTTGGTGTTTTCCTTGGCGCCATGATGGTATTCGTATTCTGCGCCATGACCATGAAAGCGGTCGGTCGTGCTGCCCACAGCATGGTCGAAGAAGTTCGCAGACAGTTCAAGGAAATCCCCGGCCTGTTGAAGGGCGAACCCGGTGCCAAAGCTGACTACGCTGCCTGCGTTGCCATTTCCACCAAGGGTGCCCAGAAAGAAATGATGGCCCCCAGTCTTCTCGCCATTATCACCCCGATCGTCGTCGGCCTGGTTCTCGGCGTCGGTGGCGTAATCGGCATGCTGGTCGGCGGTCTCGCCTGCGGCTTCGCCGTGGCCGTAATGATGTCCAATGCCGGTGGTGCATGGGATAACGCCAAGAAATACATCGAATCTGGCCAGATGGGCGGCAAGGGCTCTGACAACCACAAGGCAACCGTAGTCGGCGACACCGTCGGCGACCCGTTCAAAGATACTTCCGGCCCGTCTCTCAACATTCTCATCAAGCTGATGAGCATGGTGGCCGTAGTTGTTGCCGGTCTGACCGTCAGCTACTCACCGAAGATCCAGTATTATTTCGGTTTCGCCCCGACCGAAATCCGCTACAAAGAAGAATTCAACAAGCTTCTCAGCGCCCGCGAAGTCAAACTTCCCGGTCTCAATGAAACCGAAAAAACCGGTAAAACCAGCTCGATCTTCGAAGAAGATCCGCTGATGGGCACCGAAGATATCATTCTGCCCGACGAAGATGCCGCCAACAAAACTACCACTCCGGCCCAGAAACCCGAAGTGAAACCTGGCGAAGTCAAACCGGTAGAAACCCCGGCTGACACCAAGCCCGAAGAAAAGCCTGCCAGCACCGAAGGTTTCGGCGCCATCGACGAAGTCAAACCGGCACCAGCTCCAGCCGCAATCAACGGCGGTTTTGAAGGCGGCTTCGACGCTATTGATGCCACCCCGAAAACCGAACCGGCACCGGCTCCAGCTGATGCAGCTCCGGCTCCGACCACTGCCCCGGCTGACACTTCAGCTGCTCCCGCACCGGCAGATCCTGCCGCTGATGCACCGGCTGCAACTCCGGCCCCGGCCGATGCAGCTGCTCCGGCAGCAACTGAAGCAGCCTCAGCTCCGGCAGCCGCACCCGCGGCCGGCGGTGGTTTCGACGGTTTCTAATCTGCTCTGAAAAGAAACCGGCTGTCTGCACATGCAGGCAGCCGGTTCTTTTTTTCAGCCGGTTTCCCGGTATAGCTTCAGATTATGCGGAGCGCGAATTTCGGGCAGACCGGTGAGCAGTAGCCACAGAGCACACAAAGTTGATGATCGATCTGCGGCGTCTTTTCGCCGGGTTTCAGTGCTGACTGCTGACAGGTTCTGATACAGGCGCCGCAGTTTATGCAGACCATCGAATTGATAAACAGGCGGCGCGGCTGCCCGGCAACTTTGAGAGCAAAAGCCTGATCGACCGGAAGACCGGTCGCCACCAGCACGTTCATATCGACTTCATCGGCAGAAGTCATGCCAACAACCGCTGAATCAACGACCCCTGACTTGAGAACCCAGTCGAGCGATGCGGCTGCATCGTTGCGCAGCTGGCCACCACCAAGCGGCTTCATTGCGTAAATGCCTTTGCCGTTAGCGCGGGCACGCTTGAGAAAAACCGTCATATCATCGAGACTGGCGTCGAGAATGCCGATGCCGTCACGGTTATACATCGGATGCAGCACATCGATGGCCGGGTGCTGACCGAGCATATCAATAGTTTTTGCCGAGTGAGAACTGGCCCCGACAGCGCCAATAAGACCTGCCTTTTTCACTTCGAGCAGATAATCGAGAGCACCCTGTCGGCCGGCAAAATCTTCGGCATCACGTACTGCATGCAGCAGAAAAGCATCTATCTTCTTAAGGCCGGTCTGCTGCAGACATTCAGCCACGGCGGCCTGCATGGTCTCGCGGGTTCGCGCGGCCGACTTCGAGGCAACGACCGGCGCAGGGCCTTTCCACTGTCTGAGAGCTTCGGCAACCTGAGAATAAGAACCATACATCTGCGCCGTATCGATAAAATTGATACCACTCGCAAGGGCATGCAGAATGACCCGCGCCCCGTCAGCCACGTTCAACCCACGCTGCATCGGGCTCATCGTCAGCGTGCCAATACCAAGATGAGTTATTTCAATGCCGGTTTTTCCGAGAAAATTCTTTTGCATCTGATTTCCTTAAGTTCAGCCCGCAGCTGTTTTTTTTCATTGTAGCCCCGGCGACGGCACCTTGCCAACCCGCATTTTTCAGCACCGGCCTTTATTGTTTTTGCCCGGCGCATGTGCTAACTTTTTAGCGCACCGGAGGAAACCCATGAGCCTTGCACAACTTGAAAAAACCCTGCGCCTCGATATCAAAGCGGCCCTTGGCTGCACTGAACCCATAACCATAGCCCTGGCAACCTGCAAAGCCAGAAGAATGACCAGCTCCGAGGTTGCCAGGATCACCCTGCGCCTTTCGACAAACCTGCTCAAAAATGCCATGGAAGTTGGCATTCCAGGCACCGGCGGCCAGCGCGGCATTCCGCTTGCTGCGGCACTGGGCTGCTATTCTGAAGCGCAGGAACCCGGGCTGACACTGCTCGAGAACATGAGCGAAGCATGGCTCGACCGGGCCCGGCAGTTCGTCGACCGTGACCTGATCACCATCGACCTGGCCTCCGAAAAGCACGGGCTTTTTGTCGACGCCCTTGTCGAAGACGATAAAGGCGGAATCGGGCGCTGTATCATCAGCGGCAGTCACGAGAACTGCATCCTTCTCGAAAAGAACGGGCGAACGGTTTTTTCTTCTGATGTCTCGGGCGAAAGCGGTTCTGGTGAACTGCTGCAACAGAGACAGGCGCTCGCTTCGGTCTCGTTTGCCGAAATCTGGAACAACATCGGACAGCTTTCTGAAGAGCTGCGTCAGCACATGCTCAATGGCATAGACATGAATCTCAGAGTTGCCCAGGCCGGTCTTGCCAAAGACGGGTTTCTGCACATCGGTAACATCTACAATAATCTCATCAACGAGGGCTGGCTGGGCAACGACGTTGTCAACCGCGCCAAAGCCCTGACTTCGGCCGCTGTCGATGCGCGCATGTCGGGCTGCAACCTGCCGGTAATGACTTCGGCCGGGTCCGGCAACCAGGGGCTCACAATCTCACTGCCGCTGCACGTTCTCGCCGAGCATGTCAAAGCCGACCGCCGGCGTTTAAGCGAAGCTCTGGCAATCAGTCACGGCATAACCAGCATTTTGAAATATCATTCAGGCACCCTTTCGGCAATGTGCGGCTGCGTCGTCTGCTCCGGCACAGGCCTGACCGCCGGCGCCACCTACCTGCTCGGCGGCGACCTGGAAACGGCGACGGCAGCCGTCAACAACATGGTCGGCAGCATTACTGGCATTATCTGCGATGGCGCCAAGGTCGGCTGCTCGATCAAGCTGGTCTGTGCCGTCGATTCTGCATTTCAGGCAGCAATGATGGCGGTGCGGGGTCTGCGCCTGCCAACCACCAACGGTGTTCTCGGTGAAAACCTTGAATCGAGCCTTGCCAACATCGGTCTAATTGCCGCTCCCGGCATGATTGAAACCGACGATCAGATTCTCTCAATCATGCTTGGCAAGCCACTCAAGACCGGGCATGTTTCTTGAACCGGCGCGGCAGATTGCCGGCAGCCTGCGTTTTCCGGGCGACAAATCGATATCGCACCGGCTGGTTCTGATCAGCCTGCTGCTTGACGGCAGTCTCGAGCTTACCAATCTATCCGACTGCGTCGATGTAGCCACCAGCCTGAAACTCGTCGAAAAGCTGGGTATAACGGTGCAACGCAACAACAATGCCGTTCGACTGAAGAGTCGTCAGCAGGCCATTACAGAATTTTCAACACCAGTTGAACTTGACTGCGGCAATTCAGGTACCACCGCCAGACTGCTGGCAGGCGTTCTCGCCGGGCAACCCGGGAGCTACCTGCTTACCGGTGATGCTTCACTGTCTCGCCGGCCGATGCTGCGGGTGGTCGAGCCTCTGCGCCAGATGGGCGCAAAAATAGAATGTGCCGACGCCGGCACCCTGCCGATTCGCATCAATGGTCAGCCAACTCTGACACCGGCAGCATTCTTCAACCGTCACAGCTCAGCGCAGGTTAAGTCGGCACTACTGCTCGCCGGGCTGCGTGCGACCGGCTGCACTGTTATCGAAGAACCCTTCTTAAGCCGCGATCACACTGAAAGACTGCTGAGTTTTTTGGGGGCCGACATTTCCCAAGCTGGCAACAGAATCTGTCTTAATGGGCCATTCAAGCCAACGGGTGCTTTCTCGTTTACCATTCCTGGCGACGTCAGCAGTGCCGCATTTTTTGCCGTGGCCGCCGCAACTTTTCCCGGCAGCCGCATTGAACTTAAAAACATTCTGCTCAATCCTGGGCGAACCGGTTTTTTCAATGTACTGAAAAGAATGGGAACCGGCGTTTCATTCAATGAACAGAATGACAGACAGAACGAACCAGTGGGTACCGCAGTCATTACAGGCGGCACTCTGCATGGCGTCGAAATTGTGGCAGCCGAAATACCATCGTTGATCGACGAACTGCCGGCACTGGCAGTCGCCATGGCTTTCGCCAACGGGCCATCACAGATAACCGGGGCCTCAGAACTGCGCCGCAAAGAAACCGACCGTATCAGTAATCTCATCAGTCAGCTGCAGAAAGCTGGAGTAAAATGCCAGGAACTGACCGACGGGTTTCGCATCGAAGGCAACAGTCGTCTGACAGAGATAATTGCGATGGAATCGGCCGATGATCACCGCCTGGCGATGGCTTTTGCCGTTCTCGCCCGTCGCAGTGAAAAGGGGTTGTTTATAAAAAATCCCGATTGCGTAAAGATTTCTTTTCCGGATTTCTTCAATCATCTGCAAAGCTGCATCAAAAGCTGAAGTAAAAAGCTTTTTACAAAAAGATTCCCATCACTTTTTTAGTTGCACAAAGAACAAAAATAGTGTACGATATCGCCCATTAGTCGGTTCATATTTTCAACCGATGAGTTCACAGGAGTTCGTTGCACACTTTGCAAACGCCCAGTAAGACAGGTTTTGATATAGTTGCCATCGACGGCCCCGCCGGTGCTGGTAAAAGTACGGTAGCCCGTATGGCTGCTGACAAGCTCGGGTATGGTTATCTCGATACCGGCGCCATGTATCGCGCCGTAACCCTCAAAGCCCAGCAGGAAAACATCGACTTTTCCGATGTGGCCGCCATGCGCCGTTGTGCCAGCGAATGCGGTCTGCGCTTTGAAACCAGCAAGAACTCCTCGCAACCGCGTGTTTTTCTTAAAGATATCGAAGTAACACACGATATCCGCAAACCTGAAGTGGCCCGCAATGTTTCTGCCGTAGCCGCCAATCAGGGTGTGCGCGAATGCATGACCGCTCTGCAGAGGCAGATCGGCAAAAAAGGCAAATGGGTTGTCGACGGCCGCGATATCGGCTCAGTTGTTTTCCCCGATGCCCGCACCAAAATCTTTCTGACCGCCTCGATCGAGGAAAGGGCCAGACGTCGCCTGCATGACCTGCACGAGAAGGGCTTTGAAGCCGATCTCGAAAGCCTGAAGCTTGAAATTGCAAAACGCGATGAATATGACTCGAACCGTGAATTTGCTCCGCTCAAACAGGCTGACGGAGCCGTATTGCTGGATACTACCGCGATGACCATTGATCAGGTCATCGATCGGATTATCATAATCGTAACTAATACCCGGGACAAGTTGATCCCAATGGAGGAACGTATGACTCAAGTTAAAAACACTCACCAGGAACAGGCTGATAGCGCCGAAGAGAACCAGATGACAATGGAGGAAGCGCTGAACAGTGAGTTCCGAACAATCTCCAGAGGGGCCATTGTAACCGGCACCGTTATTGAGAAGAACCAGAGCGGTATTTATGTCGACCTCGGCTACAAATCCGACGGCATCATTCCGACTGACGAACTCGATGGCGAAGAAGGCAAATATAACGTTGGCGACGAAATCAAAGTCTACGTCAAAAAGGTTGACGACGGCCACGGGCAGCTGCTGCTCTCTCTGCGCCGCGCCCAGGAACTCGGTTCATGGGATGACCTCGACGAAGCTTTCAAAAATAAGACTCCGGTCGAAGGCGAAATCAAAGAACGCATCAAGGGCGGTTACAACGTCAGCGTTCTCGGCGTCAGAGCCTTCCTGCCCCAGAGCCAGCTCTCACACGGCAAAAACGCCAAAGAAAGCATCGGCAAGAAATTCCCGATGGTTATCACCGAATATGACCGCCGCCGCAAGAACGTCGTCGTTTCTGAACGCGCCATTCTTGACAAGGTTCGCGACAAACGCAAAAACGAAATCTTCGAAAAATTCAACGTTGACGATGTCATCAAGGGCGTTGTTTCAAGAATCGTTGAATACGGCGCATTCGTCGACCTCGGCGATGGCGTTGAAGGCCTCATTCACCGCAACGACCTCAGCTGGTCAGTGATTTCTAACCCGCGCGAAGTCGTTCAGCCGGGCGAAACCATCGAAGCCAAGATTCTGAAAATGGATGTCGAAAAAGGCAAAATCAGCCTCGGCATCAAACAGAAAAAAGACAACCCCTGGGAAACCGTTGACAACCGCTACAAAGTCGGTCAGAAATATCATGGCAAGGTTAAAAACCTCATGGATTTCGGCGCTTTCGTTGAACTCGAAGAAGGCGTTGAAGGCCTCGTGCACATTTCTGACCTGTCATGGGCCAGAAACATCAAGCACCCGAGCGAAGTCGTAAAAACCGGCGACTCAATCGACATCGTCGTAAAAGAAATCGACAAGGAAAAGAAACGCATTTCTCTGTCATACAAAGAAGTTCTGCCCCATCCGTGGGAACAGGTCACTTCCAAATACAAAATCGGCGATGTGGTAACCGGCAAGGTTAACAACATGACCGACTTTGGTGCCTTTATCGAAATCGCTCAGGGCGTCGAAGGCCTGCTGCATGTCTCTGACATGGACTGGGTCAAAAAAGTCAGCCACCCGAAAGAAATTCTCGAAAAGGGTCAGGAAATCAAGGTCAAGATCCTCAATATCGACACTGCCAACCACAGACTGTCACTTGGCCTGAAACAGACCACCACTGACCCCTGGGAAAAAGTTGAATACGAATACAAAATCGGCGATCAGGTTACCGGCGTCGTTAAGAATCTGGTTCCCTATGGTGCCTTCATTCAGCTCGAAAACGGTCTCGAAGGTCTGCTGCACGTTTCTGAATTCTCATGGCAGAATGACGTTGAAAATCCGGGCGCCGCTCTCAAAGTTGGCGATCAGGTCAACGTCATGGTCTATGAAATCGACAAAGGCAAGCAGAAAATCGGTCTCTCTCTGCGCCGCCTCCAGGATGACCCCTGGAAAGACGTTGAACGCAAGTTCGGCAAAGACAGTGTGCATCAGGGCAAAATTGCCACTCTGCTCGACAATGGCGTAGAAGTTGAAGTCACCGAAGGCGTCATCGGCTTCGTTCACATCTCTCAGCTGTCAGCTCAGCGTGTTAACAGCCCGTCTGAAGTGGTCAAGCAGGGCGACACCGTAACCTACAAGGTTCTCGAACTCGACCGCAAAAACCGCCGCCTGAAACTCTCGATCAAAGAAGCCAACATGGACAGCGATGCCAAGGAACTCAAGAAATACCAGGCTGAATCAGAATCTGGTTTCTCCGACACCATCGGCGACCTGCTCAAAGCCCAGCTCGAGTCTTTCAAATCAAAGCTCGACAAGTAATCTGAAAGGCCCCGACAGGTCGAAGGGTTGACGCTTTAAAGACTTAACAGACATCCCCGTCGCAAGACGGGGATGTTTTTTTGCCCGGCAAAAATAATCAGGCAAACGCGCTAAAGCACCTTAAATTCTGAGTTGGATAAGATTCCCGCCACCCGCTTCCGCGAGTGCAGGTTTCCGCGGGAAAGAATCGAATTACGTCATTCCGGGCGCAGACCAGGAATCCATAAATTTAATGCGTTTGCCGGGCAAAAATAATTAGGGGATTGACAAGAGGTAGTCTGACAAAGTAAAAAGAGTGCATGTAATTTTTTATTTTCTTTGTTCTCTTTTTCACAACCCGATACGCAAATAAATAATTCGGAGGCAAAAAATGGCAGTAAAAATAGGAATCAATGGCTTCGGTCGCATTGGCAGAATGGTTTTCAGGGCTGTTCTTGAAACAAAGGGCCTCGAAGTGGTAGCCATTAACGATATTACTGACGCCAAGACACTGGCTCATCTTCTCAAGTATGACTCGGTGCATGGACGCATCAGCAATAAAGTCGAAGCAAAGGACGATTGTCTGGTTGTCGACGGCAAAAGCATCAAGATCTATGCTGAAAAAGACCCGGGCAACATCCCCTGGAAGAATCACGGCATCGAGTATGTCGTAGAATCGACCGGCTTTTTCGTTGACAAAGAAAAGGCTGAAGTGCACATCACCAAGGGCGGCGCCAGAAAAGTCATCATTTCTGCCCCGGCCAAAGGCGAAGATATTACTGTGGTAATGGGCGTCAACGAAGACAAATACGATCACGCCAATCATCATGTCATCAGCAACGCCAGCTGCACCACCAACTGTCTGGCACCGGTAGCCAAAGTGCTGAACGACAAGTTCGGCATCGAAAAAGGCCTGATGACAACTATCCATTCATACACAGGCGACCAGCGCATTCACGATGCGCCACACAAAGATCTGCGCAGAGCCAGAGCTGGCGCCCTGTCGATGATTCCGACCTCAACCGGCGCTGCCAAAGCCATTTCACTGGCGATCCCCGAACTTAAAGGCAAACTCGACGGTTTCGCCATTCGTGTACCAACCGCCAATGTTTCGGTTGTCGACCTTGTCTGCACCGTTAAGAAAAGCACCACCAAAGAAGAAGTAAACGCCGCGGTAAAAGAAGCCGCTGCCACCGCCAGAAACCAGGGAATCCTCGCCTACTGTGATGAACCGCTTGTCAGCTGCGACTTCAACGGCGATGCGCACAGTTCAATCTTTGATGCAGATTCAACCAAGGTTATGGATGGTAACCTGGTCAAGATTCTTTCATGGTATGACAACGAATGGGGATACAGCTGCCGCGTTCGCGATCTGATGCTTTATATTGCCAAGAAGTAAGGCAGGTCAGAATATTTATCAGCCACAGGAAACCTGAGAAAATCAGGTTTCCTGTTTTATGTACCATCAGGAGGCTTTAATGTTTCGTACGATCAAAGACATCAATTTCGCCGGCCGCAAGGTTCTTATCCGCGTCGACTTCAACGTGCCGCTCGATGAAAACCTGAACATCACCGACGATACCCGCATCCGCATGGCAGTTCCGACAATCAAGCACATCACCGACAACGGTGGTCGTGCCGTTCTCATGAGTCATCTCGGTCGCCCCAAAGGCGGACCAAACCCGAAATACTCTCTCAAAGCCCTGGTCAGCCACCTCGGCAAACTTCTCGGCAAGACCGTCAGCTTTGCCGAAGACTGCATCGGGGAAAAGGCGACCGCAGTCGTCAATAATATGAAAAATGGCGACGTCGCCCTGCTCGAAAATCTGCGCTTTCACCCCGAAGAAGAAAAGAATGACCCGACCTTCGCCAAAGCTCTGGCTTCTCTCGGCGACATCTACGTCAGCGACGCATTCGGCACCGCGCACCGCGCCCACGCATCGACTGCCGGCATCGCCGACACCCTTCCCGCCTACGCCGGCTTTCTGATGGAAAAGGAAATCAACTACCTCGGCAAGATCACCAATTCTCCTGATCGCCCGCTCGTCGCCGTCATGGGTGGCGCCAAAGTCAGCGATAAAATTCTCGTCATCGAAAACCTGCTCGAAAAGGTCGATGCGCTGCTGATCGGCGGCGGCATGGCTTTTACTTTCCTCAAGGCGCAGGGCTACAACATTGGCAAATCACTGTGTGAAGCCGACAAACTCGACCTCGCTCTCAAGCTGATCGAAAAAGCCAAGGCCTCTGGCCGCAAACTGCTGCTGCCAGTTGACGTGGTTACCGCTGCTGAAATCAAAGAAGGCACTGCCACTAAAACCGTCGATATCAAGAATATCCCCGAAAACGAACTCGGCCTCGACATTGGCCCGAAAACCATCGAAGCTTTCGCTGCCGAACTTAAAAAGGCAAAAACTGTTCTCTGGAACGGCCCGATGGGCGTTTTCGAAACCAAGCCCTTTGACGTCGGCACCCGCAAAGTTGCCGAACTGCTTGCCGGGCTGAAAGCTACCACAGTTGTCGGTGGCGGTGACTCGGTCGCAGCCGTCGAACAAATGGGAGCAGCCGACAAGGTTTCGCACGTTTCCACCGGTGGCGGCGCCTGTCTCGAATTTCTTGAAGGCCAGACACTGCCCGGCATCGAAATCTTCTCACGTGACATCAACAATCTTACACATGGAGCCGCAAAATGAGCCGAAGACCTCTTATCGCCGCCAACTGGAAAATGCACAAGACCACTCAGGAAGCCAAAGCCTTCATGGCTGAACTGCTGCCGAAAATCGCCGAGCTGAAAGACGTCGACGTGCTGGTCTGCCCGCCATTCACCCTTATCAACGCAGTTGACCAGGGGCGGGAAGGCAGTCAGGTGCTCCTCGGGGCCCAGAACATGTATTTCGAGGAAAAGGGCGCTTTCACCGGTGAAGTTTCACCGGCCATGCTGAAAGATCTCAACTGCGAATTCGTCATTCTCGGCCACTCTGAACGCCGCTGGGTTTTTGGCGAAAGTGATGAGCTGATCAACAAAAAGGTTCTCGCAGCTTTCTCCAAGGGGCTGATTCCGGTTCTGTGCGTCGGTGAGAAGCTTGATGAACGCGAAAAGAATCTTACCGATCAGGTGATTCTCAATCAGCTGGAAAAGAACCTCAAAGGTGTTTCAGAACAGCACCTGCGCGGTATTGTCATTGCGTATGAACCGGTATGGGCAATTGGTACCGGCAAGAATGCCACAACCAAGGATGCAAAGGATGCGATCGCGCTGATTCGCGAATTCATTCACAGCCGCTACGGCAGTGAAACGGCCGCGAAGGTTCGCATTCTTTATGGTGGTTCGGTAAAACCTGAAAACATCAGCACTTATATGGAGCAGGACGGCATAGATGGGGCGCTGGTTGGCGGAGCCAGCCTGGAGGCCGATTCTTTTGCAAAATTGACCAGGTTCTGATCCGTTCAGGTTTCATGGGGGCTGTCTGATAAGCCCTGAGAAGATGCAAATCGCTCAGGGAACTGTCAGCAGCCCTTTTTGCATTCTGTAATAAATCCTGTACAGGGTTGGAGGTATGGGGTAGAATATTGCCAATATGGGGATCAGATTAAGAATAGCTTTGGGTTTTGCCCTGCTGACGATCGTGGTTGTCTCGGTCGTCTCTTTCTGGGCGGCGCAAAGTCTGGGCTTTTCTCTCGACATCTCCGACTTGAGCAAGCTCGAAAATCTTCGCCAGCAACTGGTTAATGCTCTCTCGGCCGGGCAGACGACGCTCGACCGCCTGGCTGGTGAGACGGCAACTGCCTTCGTCGACAGCAGATTTTTCGAGAATCAGCTGCCGTTGCAGCAGAGACAGGCAGAGAAAGTCAAGTCAGCGCTGGGAGCCGACTGGCTCGAAGTTTTTAAAGATGGCAAACCTCTGATTTTTGGGCAGGCAGCTTTTATCAGGCCGGTTACCAACCCGGGGTTGCCGGTACGAATTGCCAGTTCAGGGCCATTTTCTTACAAAGGCTATCTGGCAGCCGAAATTCCGATTGCTTCAGACGGACTCACCCTTATTCTGGCAAGATCACCGGCTCAAATTGCCAATCTGCCAGACTTCTTCTGTATTTTTGATCAGCAGGGAATACTGATGGCGCGCGGTTTCAACCCTGAGCAGGTTTCGCTGCTGAATCTGAGCCGCGAAAACATTACCCACCAACTGCAGGTCGGCGATGATCTCTATCGCGTCAGAGTTTTTCAGGAAAAGAACGGCGTCATGCTTCTGACTGGCTACCCGGCACAGCGGGCGACCCTGTCTCGCGATCTTGTCGATCAGCTGATGCTGCGACTTGCGGTTCTCGAGGTCATCGGGCTGCTTATTCTTGGCTTTTTTCTTGGGGTCAGACTTTTTGCGCCGCTCAACGCCCTCAAACATGGTATGGAACAGGTTGCCGAAGGACACTGGCGTGAGATTCCCCTCGACAAGCCACCAATGCAGAACAGTGGCAATGAAATCGAAAATGTTGCCAGAAGCTTTAACCGCATGGTGCGCGAACTCTCGCTGGCGCAGTCACGATTGATCGAGGTTCAGAAAGAACTGGCGCAGAAAGACAAGATGGCAGCGCTTGGCCGTTTTTCTGCCGGCATCGCGCACGAAATCAACAACCCGCTCGGCACGATTCTGGTAACTGCCAGCATGCTGAAAGAAGCTGCCGCGACGGGCAGCAGTATTCCGCCTGAAGATTTCGATGCCATTATTGAAGAGGTGCGAAGATGCCGTGACATCATCAGCACTCTGCGCACTTATACCAGCCGCACCCAGCCACAGCTGAGCCCAACCACGCTGGGGGCCCTCATCGAGCAGATCGAGAATTTCATCAAAAATGAACCGGCTTTCAAGGAACTGACGCTCGTCGTCGAGAAACCGGCCGCTGAAAGCCTCGGGTTGATGATCGACAGCAAGGCAATGCAGCAGGTTTTCAGCAATCTGACCCGCAACGCCCTCGAAGCCATGCAAGATATCGACCCCAAAACCATGCGCATCAGCAGCGAAATTTTTCAGGATCACGTAAAAATAAAGGTTCAGGACCATGGTCGCGGCTTTGAATGTCTGTCTGAACATATTTTTGAACCACTTTTCACTACCAAGGCTCAGGGAACCGGTCTCGGCCTGGTGATCTGTCAGGCAATCATCGACGGGCACCATGGCAAAATCGAGGCCTCAAGGCTCGAAGCTGGCATCACTGAATTCTGTATTCAGCTTCCTGTCACAGAAACATCCAACAGCAACACAGAGGAGTAATTACCGATGAAGGGTCGTATAGTTCTGATCGACGACGAACTGAAGCTTTTACAGGCGCTTAAGAAAGCACTTGAACTTGAGGGCTGTGAAGTAGCCGATTTCTCTGACCCCCAGCGTGGTTATGATCACATCTGCTCACACGAGGCCGATCTGGTCATCTCTGACATACGCATGCAGGGCATGTCAGGCATAGAACTGCTCGGCAAAGTCAGAAAAATCAAACCAGAGCTGCCCTGCATTCTCATGACCGCTTACTCGTCAGTTGAGACTGCCGTCACTGCCATCAAGCTGGGCGCCAGAGATTATCTGCTCAAACCCTTCGAACTGGCTGATTTCAAACAGGCGGTCAGGCAGGCGCTCAGTGCCAGAACCGCCGCTGCCAGAACTTCAGTGCCGGCCCGCGGTTTGATCGGCACTTCAGAAGCAATGCAGAAGGTTCACAAACTGATCGCCAATATTTCCGACACGAGCAGCACGGTTCTGATCAGCGGCGAAAGCGGCACCGGCAAGGAAATGGTTGCGAGAGCCATTCACGCCCATTCCACCCGCAGCGACAGACCATTTGTCGCCGTAAACTGCAGCACTATTCCTGAACAGCTTTTTGAAAGTGAAATGTTCGGCCACAAAAAAGGCAGTTTTACCAACGCCTATTCAGACAAACACGGGCTCTTCAAAGAAGCCGAAGGCGGCACCCTTTTTCTCGACGAAATCGGCGATCTGCCGGTGTCAAATCAGGCCAAACTGCTGCGGGTTCTGCAGGATGGCAGCTTCAAGCCGGTCGGAGCAAATCAGCAACTGCAGGCTGATGTGCGCATCATTTCGGCATCGAACAAAATTCTCAGCCGCGAAGTGCAGAACGGAAATTTCAGAGAAGACCTGCTTTATCGCATCAATGTCGTCGAGATCGAACTGCCGCCATTGCGCACCAGACGTTCAGACATTCGTGAACTGGCTGAATTCTTTATAAACCTTTATTCAATGCGGCACTCACGCAGCATCACCGGTTTCGACCAGTCGTTTCTGCAGACCCTTATGGATTATGACTGGCCCGGTAACGTCAGGCAGCTTGAAAACTGTATTGAACGGGCAGTTATCATGAAGCGCTCGGGGCAGTTGTCTGCCGCCGATCTGAATCTGCCTTCTGACCGCGACAGCAGCCCACAGAATCTTGAACAGGGGCTGCCACTCGACCAGACCATGGAGAAGATCGAAGAGAATCTTATTCTGCAGGCTCTCGAAGCAGCCGGCTGGAATTATTCAAGAGCCGCGGCCACCCTCGGAGTGACCAGACAAAACCTGCACTACAAGCTGAAAAAATACGGAATCCGCAAGGAAGAATGAAAGAACTCCCAGCAGCATTTAAAGCCAGCAGAAAAGTATCGGGCAGCTTAAGACTGTTGCCGGTTCTGGCAATCCTGTCACTGCTGCTTCAAACCGCCAATGCCGATACCGACTTCAATTACCGGGTCACCAGGCTCGAAAACCGGCTGCTGGTAAACTTCACGCAGCCGCTGGCTTTCGACCAGATTCTTCTTCCGACATGCAACGATGAGCTCTGGGGTCCGGGAACCATCTGCCGGGCAGCCCTGATTGAAGCGGCTGATCAGCAGTTCATTGCCTCGGCCAGAAACAATGAGGGCTTCATGGTATTTCGCCCGAAAACGACCGCGAGCTCTTCGTTTTACATTACTCCGCTGATTACCCGCGCCGCCGAGCTCGAAAATCATGGTCAGAACGCAGACAACCGCATTGAACTGACAGCCGTTCCGGCTGAGGTGCGTGCTATCGAAAACCGCATCAGACACCTGGTTGACGCAACCATGCAGTTTAACAGAGAAAATCGCTGCTTTTCATGCCATACGGCATTGCCGCTGGCGCTGGCAGTAAAAACCGCGGCGGCAAGAGGCTATGAACTTGATCAGAACATGCTGCAAACAGTTGGCAACGAAATAGCAAGGCTGCAGCTCGCCGACGGCTCGTTCTTTTTTCCGGAGCAGCCGGCCTATGGCCGCATCATGACGACAATGTGTGCCGGTGCGATATTGAGCATGCTGGCAGAATTCAACCCTGAACTGCATACGAACCTGAAAAATATGCTGCCCGTGCTAAAAAACTGGAGAAACCCTGACGGAACCCCCGGTTCAGACTTCTTCTTCAGACCCGTATTTATCGGTCAGCCGACCGCTCTGCTTTTTGAAAGTATACTGACCAGCTCGGTTTACTTCAGGGCTTTTGCCGAAAGCGACGGTGCACCTGACGCACAGCTTGGCAAGCGTCTGAGTGAACTCTCCGGCTGGGCAAAAGACCTTAAAAACGAAGCTATTCACCGCCGCATCATCATCATGGCCGGAATGCCACTGACCTTTCAGTTTCAGGAAACGGAACGCCCCGAACTGATCAGAGAGCTGACCCGGGTTATCTACAATGAGCCAGAAGGAAAGCGCCGCGACATCAGGGCGCTGGCGGTCTGGCTTCTCAACCGCATCAATCCGGCAAATCAACTGCCGCTTCCCGCATTCCCCGCGCCGCAAAACCTTGCTGATCAGATATGGGAATGCTTCGAACAGATAATTCAGACCAGACCCGGGCAAAAAAAGTCGTCCTGATGGCAAAAAAATCACGGCAGGCTGCCGATAGGGTTTAGAATGAAATTCACGCACAGCCTTCTTTTTATTCTGATCTGCCTATGTCTGACGTTCAGCCATGCCGCCAATGCGGCACCGGCGCGGCAGGCCGGGTTCGACCAGTACAATCCGCCCGATCTGCTCAAAGAATTCGAAATTCTTCGCCGCCGCATCAGAGACAACCCGCGTGACGTTGCCGCCATCAACTCGATAGGCATAATCTATGCGCGTGCCGGCAAGCTAGAAGATGCAATCAGGCTCTGGCGGCATGGGCTGACCGTCGATCCGCGCTACATTCACCTTTATAACAACCTTGGTTCGGCGCTCAAACAGAAGGGGCGCCGTGACGAAGCCCGTCTGGTGTTCAAAACCGGTCTGAATTTTTCTGCCTCTTTCTGGATCAGCTACAACCTGGGCCTTCTCGAAAAAGAAGAAGGGAATCCGGCCGCCGCTGCCGCGTGCTTTAAAACCTGCCTGGCGGGCAACCCAGGTTTTCAGCCTGCGATCAGCCAGCTTGCCGAACTGGGTTACCACGTTCAGATGCCGAGCACCGAACGCGTTAGCCGCCCATTATCACTTGGCAGCTATAAACCACCGGTTGAAACGGGCAATATCGATTTTTACCCGCTCTACCCGAATGGCCGAAACGAAGCCGGAGCTGATAACAGCCGCGAAGAAGCCTACGTCAGCTCGCCTTCACCAACGGTGCCTGGTCGGCCAGCCCGCACGAATATCAGCAGGCCTTTCACACCGCTGACTTCGGAGGCCTGTTCCGAAATAATCGCCTCATTCAAAGCTGAACCGCGCGACCGTTATATCGCCCTGACTTTCGACGATGGCCCGCATCAGACCTATACCCGCGAAATTCTCGACATTCTCAGACAGGAAGGCGCCAAAGCCACTTTCTTTGTAGTCGGCAGCCGGGCCGAAACCTACCCGGATATCTTGACAAGAATGGCTGCTGAAGGGCACGATATCGGCAACCACACCTGGAACCATCTCAACCTTGCCAGAAATTCGGTATCTGAGGGACTCAGCAGCCTGCGTCGCACCAACGAGGTGATTGCCGGCATTACCGGACGCAACTGCAATCTGGTCAGGCCACCATTTGGAGCGACCAATTCAAAAGTTAAAAGCATGCTGCACGGGCAGGGCTGGCACGAAGTTATGTGGGATTCAGACAGTCGCGACTGGCAGAACAAGAACCCTGACATGATCACCTACCGGGTCATGAAATCGATCGGACCGGGAAGTATCGTGCTCTTTCACGACATTCACCCGGGTGCCGGGCAGATGCTACCGGCTCTCATCAGAGCCTTCAAAGCGCATGGTTACCGCTTCATCACCATTTCTGAACTGATTCGCCTGACCACCGCCAGTTAGGCAGGTTGTAATTAAAACCTTGTCGGGTCTATAATCAGGGCATGTGGATCGTCATTCTCAACTTCTGCCTTTTTCTTCTGCTGATCGGCTTCTTTTTTTACGGAATCAAGAAGTGGTCGGGGCTGATCGCCGATTATGATGAAGAAGGCGAAGATGACGACAAAACTACAGAAACACTGGTCGACAGTTTTCACTATCGCCTGCCGCTCTGGATACTGATTATCGGCACCGGCGCAATTTCTCTGTTGGGACACATTATCAACTGGCTTGGCTTTTAGCCGGTTTTAGGGGCTGAGATAGTCTTTGCCGTCGGCCGAATTTACGAGCAATGTCGTGGGCATTCTTGCCAGCAGACGGTCAAAGTTCTGCAGCCACTGTCCTTCCTCACCGGGCTCAGGCAGCTCAAAGCCAAGAAAAACGCAGTCGGCATCGAGCGAATTAAGCTGCAACGTCCCGGCAAAACTGCTCTCAGCGACAACGACTTCAACTTCAGCGTTGACTCTTGCCTCATGCAGCAACTGTTCAAGCTCGACTTTCGCTTCAGCCAGCAGAGTTTCGTTGCTGACCGCACGTTTCAGAACGATTCTGGAACCTGACCATTCCCAGTTGTGAACCAGCAGATGGGCCATCAACACCATCAATGGCCCGTTCTTGTGGCCGCGCCACCAGACATCGACGCGCTTGCGCCTGTCAGGATCGGGCAGGCCCCGGTCGCAAACCAGAATCTGACTCACATTCAGGCAGGTCGCCTCGCGCAAAAACTCGACATAACTCTCCTGGTTCTGGTCGTTTCCCTTCCAGCCGCAGACAAAAATATTCGGACGCAGCGGCCCATAGGCCGAGCCGCGCAAAGTCATGCGCACACCGGCCAGAATATCGTCAGCCACAACCACCTGTGCCAGCGCCTGAATGTTTTTTTCTTTGAGAAAAGCGTCGAGCTTGATCTCGGCTGCCGAACGCTCGACCGCCATTTCCCGGAGATTGCCGAAAATTATATTGGCGAGAACGACAACACCGCGGCCGGCATTTAGCCAGACAGAATACGAAACCATTGTCTCACGCGAACCCGGGTTGCCGCTGAGCGCCAGAATCGAAGGACGCCAGTTTCTGGCGTCGTCGGACAGGTTCTTGAGCAGAAAGAGATTCTTCTGTATCCGGCTGTAAAGATAGCCGCGCCTGGCGTCTCCAAACGATATCGCCATGTCGCGGCGGCGCAGATACCAAAGCAGTAGAAGCACAACAGCGAAAGCGATCGATGCCGCCTTATAATCGACGAGCAGCGCCGAGCCGAAGCTGCCAATAACACCGACCAGCGATATCGACCAGTGAAAATAGCGAAAACGAGGCCTGAAAGAAGGGTTGGCCGAATATGACTCGGTAAATGCCGCCAGGTTCAGCAGCCCAAAGGTAAAAAGAAAAAACATACCCATAATCGCAGCGATCGAGTTGAGAAAAACGCCGCCCGAGCCATCGCCGCCCATCCAGAGGAGGGTAAATGTGGCCACGGCGCAGAAATAAAGCCCCAGGCGAGGTTCGTCAGACGGGCCATGACCCTTGGCAAATGGCCGCAGAAGCGGCACGATCTCATCGCGGGCAATCGCCTGAAGCACGCGGGGGGCACCAACAAAGCGGCCGAGAGCGCTCGAAAGAGTCGCGGCATAGACCCCGGCCACAACCATGAAGCCAGCACCGAAAAGCGCGTTATCGATCATGACATTGAAAGGCTCGCTGATCAGGGTTTCGCGGCCAAAGCCACCGCCATAGAAAATGATCTGCAGAAAATAAACCGTTGTCGCTACCAGAAGCGCATACAGTGTACCAACCGTCATGCTTTCACCGGGTTTTTCGAGGTCGCCAGACATGTTTATGCCGGCAATAAAACCGGTAACGCTCGGAAAATAGATGGCAAACAGATACCAGAAGCCAGTAGTACCGCTGGCACCGGGAGCCGGGCCCCAGTTGAGGTTGAACTGTTGCCAGCTGAAATTACCGGCAGCACCGGCAAGGTAAATAAAAATCGAACTGAAAAGAACCGCCATGATGACATACTGGGTTTTAATCGCCCAGTCAGCGCCAACTCTCGCAATCAGAAACAGAATTGCGGCGGCGGTCATGCCGATGTACATAAAATACGGTGTCATCGTCGGAAAGGCTTTAACCACAGCTTCAGAAAAGCCAAGCAGGTAAAATGAGATCGAAACTACCTGTGCCGCAAAAAGCGCCAGACCGATCGCACCGCCAAACTCCGCTCCGAGAACCCGTGATACCATAAAATAGGCGCCACCACCTTTGATCGGCATGTTTGTCGAAATGGCGGCAACCGAAAGCGTGGTCAGCAGGGTAATGAACTGCGACAGCAGAAGAATAAGCACCGCGCTGAAAATGCCGGCCTCGCCAACCACGTAGTTGGCTCGCATGAACATGATGACGCCAAAGATGGTCAAAATACTCGGCGTAAAAACTCCAGCAAAGGTGCCGAATTTCAGCGTTCGGTTTTTTCCGGCATAATTGGCGTTAAGCATCGGATGATTCTCTCCGGAGTTTTTTATTTCGGCAATTCTAGCATGCCCGGCCCCTTTTCGCAATTTTATCGACCGGCTAAATCGGCCAGCCCCTTGGAAAATATGAAAATTTGCTTTATGCTGTAAGGGTTAATAATTCACCGGCATGCAGCCACCAAAGGAGAGAGGCATTGGAACAGGAAAACACCACCAGACGCCGTTTTAAGACCTTCCCGAATCTCAAGGCCGAAAGTTTTCAGCACCCCTGGGACCGCCAGGCCATCGGCGCCCTGCAGGCAATCCCGGGTTTCGAATTTCTCGTCACCAAACTGATGGAAATCGGTTTCGAACAGTTTTTTCGCATCACCAACCTCGCCAGCAACATTCACGTTAAAGGAAAAATGCTGCCGCGCCTGCGCGAGACCCTGCGTTATGCAACCCGCATACTCGACATGCCTGAACCAGAGCTCTATGTGACCACCCACCCGATTCCGAACGCTTTCACTTACGGCCAGACCCGACCTTTCATCGTTGTAACCTCGGGGTTGATCGAAGCCATGGATGAAGAAGAGGTATTCTACGTTCTCGGGCACGAGCTTGGTCACATCAAATGCGGCCACGTTCTTTATCGCACCATGGCAAGAAATTTCAAGATGGTTCTCGATATCGCTGCCGGTGCCACTTTTGGCATTTCCGGCCTGCTGAGCAAGGGGCTCGAAATGGCCATGTTCGACTGGGAACGCAAATCTGAGCTGTCAGCTGACCGCGCCGGCCTTATCTGCGTACAGAACCAGCACATCGCTAACCGCGCCTTCATGAAAATGGCCGCAGCCTCGCCCAAGCTTTACAGCGAAATGGACGAAGGCGAATTCCTGCGCCAGATAAGATCCTATGAAGATGCCAGCGATGAATCATTCATCAACAAGACCTATACAGCCTTTATCACTTCGACAATGTCGCACCCGTTCCTGATCATGCGGGCAAAACAGCTCGATTCATGGATCGAGAGTGGTGAATTCAGCAATCTTACAGGCATCAACCCCGAAGATGTCAAAGATGCCAGTGACAAGCTCATCGACTTAGCAGAGCAATAATCTCTTTATGATTCTGTGAGACGGCCAGATCGAGTGCGGTCTGGCCGTCTTCGCTTTTAACAGTTTTATCGGCGCCGGCATTCAGCAATGACTGTACCGCCGGGAAGTGCCCCTGCTGCGCCGCGAGGTGCAATGGGGTCCAGCCATCGTTATCGACCTGACCGATTTTAGAGCCGAGGCTGATAAGAAACTCAAGAATCGGCATACAGCCGCGAAAAGCCGCCCAGTGCAGCGGGGTCCAGCCGTCGCGCTCGGTTCTGAAATAGTCGGCGCCATGCACAATCAGCATGCGAAACGTTTCGGGTTGCTCGCGGGCCGCCGCCAGATGCAGAGGTGTGACACCGTCGACATTCGCGGCATCGACCTCTGCTCCCCGTTCGAGCAGAGCGGCCAGCACCTCTTTCATACCGTGCTTTGCTGCCAGATGCAGCGGGTTAACCCCGGTGTGGTCAGTCACACGAAAATCTTCACCGTTCAGAACCATCTGCAGAGCAGTTTTCGCATCTTTAGCTTCGAGCGCGGTCAACAGTGGATTGTTTTCTGCCATGACTTTTCTCTCCTCGGAGTTGCCTTAATCTAAATTATCCCTGAAAATCAGCAAAGCAACAACTGCATTTTTTCACAGCCGGCGTATTGATAAGGCGGTGTAAAATCATTATACTGTTATTTGATACCCATCGGGTGTCAGCATTTGAAAGATTGTACGGGAGGAAACCATGGGCTTTTTTGCTAATCAGACCCGCTCGGTAATTGAATGGAAAGACGCAGATCCTGATCTGCTCATCTGGCGCTGGGATGGCGCAAGCGATGAATTGAAAAACGCTTCAAAGCTCATCATCAACCCCGGTCAGGCGGCAATTTTCGTCTATGAAGGCCAGATTCGTGCCATTCACGACTATCCCGGCATGTTCGAACTTAAAACCGCCAACATTCCGTTTTTGACGACTCTGACCAAGATTATGCAGAACTTCACCTCAGAGCACAAGGCGAACGTCTATTTCGTCAGAATCACCGAATTCGTCAACCAGAAGTGGGGTACCAAAGCCCCGGTCAAATATACCGACCCGGTCTACAAATTTCCGGTCGGGATGCGTGCTTTCGGCAATTTCTCGTTCCATATCACCGATGTCCGCAAGTTCTTCACTGAATTCGCCAGTAACATCGAAACCCTTCCGATCAGCAGTGTTCGCAACGTTATCGTCGACCGCTTCCTGCAGCAGATGACCGATATCTTCGCCACTGCCGGTCTCAGCTATGCCGAAATCGACAAGAACCGCATGGAACTGTCGAAAAAGCTCAGCGAAGTCGTTTCCCCTGAATTTGCCGCTCTTGGTTTCGAGATGTCGGATTTCCGCATCGAGAATACCGATTTCGACGAAAAAACCCAGGAACGCATCGACAAAATTTCTGACAAAATGGCCGATGCCCACGCAATCAACGCCATGGGTCAGATCAACAACCAGGGCCTCAACGCTTATGCAACCGTCGAAAGACTCAACGCCATGAACACTGCCGCCGCCAACCCGAACGGCGCTGCCGGCATGGGCGTCGGCATGGGTGCGGGCATGGGCCTCGGCGCCGGCATGGGTATGATGGGTGGTATGATTGGCAATATGGGTCAGCCGGCTCAGCAGGGCGGTGCTACCGTTCAGTGCGGTTGTGGCGCCAGCATGAATGCCAATGCCAAGTTCTGCCCCGAATGTGGCAAACCGAATCCTACCGGCACTGTTGCCTGCATCGGCTGCAGCGCCCAGATCAAACAGGGCGCCAAATTCTGCCCCGAATGCGGTAAACCTCAGTCGGCCACCTGTGGCAAGTGCAATGCCGCGGTTCCGGGCGGTGTCAAATTCTGCCCCGAATGTGGCGAGAAGGTTCAGTAAGCCTTTTCGAGCCGAAATAATTCAAGTTAAGTTGGTTAAGCCTGCCGGCAGCGGCAGGCTTTTTTACTGCCCGTAAAATCGAACCGCCGCCCGATCGACAGGCGGCGGTTCGATTCGCAATAGTCTTTAAATCTGCCTTTACTGGAAGAAAGTGGTCAGGCCCAGCACCAGGCGGTAGTTGTAACCATAGCGCTGGTCATTGGTCACTGCAATCGGCACGCCGACTTCAAAGGCAAAGTTTTCGGTCGGAGTGTAGCGCAGACCCGGGATCACATCGACCTTCATGCCTTCAGCTCCCCAGTCTTCGCCAGCCACTTCGGCCATGACGGTCACGTTGTGGGTATGCGGATATTCAATGCCAAAGTTGTAATAGAACTTGTCGGCAAGACCATCAGGATAAAACTGGGTGTTCGGGTCACCGGTCATCACATAACCAAGGTTAAGGTGCCCGACGACGCGCTCGAAACTCTTACTGAACGCGGTAAAAATTTCGAAGTCGGTTTTGCCGGTTCCGAGACCTTTGTCGTCATTGCCGGTGGGAAACTTGAACCCGACACCGAAAGCGCCGCGCATCTGATAGGACGGATTATCGAAAACGCGGTATTTGAAGCCAAGTTTAGAATCACCGGTGCCTGATTCTGAAATGTCGCGGGTCCAGAGGATGCGTGATTTGATGGTGTAATCGATAACCGGAATATGGTAAACGATTTCGAGATCATCGGTCACGGCATAGTTGAAAAAGATCGGCATTTCGAGCATGTCGCCGCTTTCATTGCTCGACAGAACCCGGTCATATACGCGATCGAGGTCGAACCAGCTTGAATGAAAGCCCATCTTAAATGAACCGGCTTTGCTGACGTCAGCCGAAGTGGTGTGTGTCAGGCCGGTAAAGCCCGACATATTGCAGGCAAGAACCCGGGTAACAGCCTCTTCGAGCGGTACGGTCATCATCGTATCAGAATATAGCGGCGGCAGAACCGTGCGCGAAGGTACCGGCAGAGTGGTTACCGGCGGCAGATCGAGCGGTTCCTGAGAAAAGATCTCATTATTGCTGCGGGGAGCCTGCTGCTGGCCACTCCTGACTACGGGCGCCCGGCCAGTTTTTTTGGCGCTCTTCGCCATCGGCACCGGCTTGGCAATGTTGGCCGAAAGATCGACGCCGCCCATATCACCCGAGCGGGTAATCGGTGGCAGGCTCAACTGCTGCGGGGAGCCTCCCGCACCGGGCGAGGCGGTAATGGGCGGCAGCATCTCAGTCTGCCCATAATATTCAGGGGCATTCTGGGTTTTCTGATAAGTGTCGGAAGACCGGCCAATCACATTCTGCATTGAGCTCGAAAAGCCATTCTGCTTGAGCTGCACCTGCGAATGCGAATAGCTCTGGCCCCAGGCCGACGACGTTACCAGCCAGGCTGCCAATGCGACTATTGCGGTATTTTTCTTCATACCCAGCTCCTTTTCGCCCACTCGGCTGTGCAGCTTTTTAAGGCCACCGTTCGAGTGAACTTTTTGACGGCGTACTATACGCCGGGGGTCACATCGGCAGATGTCTGAAGTTTGCTTAGTATTTTAAAAAGGAAATTTACGCCGGGTCGTCAAATTTAAACTGAAGGGCATTGGCACCTTCAGGCAGAGTTATCAGCACATGCCCGCCAAGACTGAGCCTGCCAAAAAGAATTTCTTCGGCAAGGGCATCTTTTATTTCGCGTTGAATGACGCGGGCAAGCGGCCTGGCACCGTGAACCGGGTCATAGCCCTTTTCTGACAGCCACAACCTTGCTGATACATCCAGTTCGAGTTCAACCCCGCGCTCCTTAAGCTGCAGATTGAGTTCTCTGATGAATTTGTCAACAACCAGCTGCATCGTTTCCTGACTTAGAACGGCAAATGAAATGATACCATCGAGGCGGTTACGAAATTCTGGTGAAAAAAGCTTTTCGATGGCCGCCTTACCCTTGTATTCGGCATCTTTGCTGTCGCGCGAGAAACCGATTGAACCCTTCGCCATTTCACGGGCACCGGCATTTGAGGTCATGATGAGAATGACATTGCGAAAATCCGCTTTTTTACCGGTATTGTCGGTCAGTGTGGCGTAATCCATCACCTGCAGCAGAATATTGAAAACATCTTCATGTGCCTTTTCGATCTCATCAAGCAGCAGCACAGAATAAGGGTGCTTGCGTATCGAATCGGTAAGCGCCCCACCCCGTTCATACCCGATATAGCCCGGAGGCGCCCCGATGAATCTCGCGACCGCATGCTTTTCCATGTATTCGCTCATGTCGAAACGCATGAAATTGACACCGAGAGAGCCGGCCAGCTGTTTGGCGACCTCGGTCTTGCCGACCCCGGTCGGCCCGGTGAAAAGAAATGAGCCAACCGGTCGCGTCGAACCGGTCATGCCGGCCCGCGAAATCTTGATGGCCCGCACCAGCGCTTCGAGAGCCTGGTCCTGGCCGAAAATCACCTTCTGCAGATCGAGCTGCAGGTTTTTGAGTTTATCGAGATCAGAAGTCGAAATGCGCCGTGACGGAATGCGGGCGATGCGTGCCACCGCTTTTTCGATGTGTGCCTGCCTGACGACCAGTTCGCCTTTTTTCGCTTTCTTAGCCAGTTTAAGAATGGTGGCCGCCTCATCGATCACGTCGATCGCCTTGTCGGGCAGAAACTGTTCCTGAATGTATTTGGCCGAAAGCTCGGCTGCCGCCCGAATCGCTTTACGGGTAAACGTAACCCCGTGAAATTTCTCGTAAACCGGGCGCAGACCCAGCAGAATACGCCGGGTTTCTTCAACGCCGGGCTCATATAGATCAATTTTCTGAAACCGCCGCGAAAAGGCCCGGTCTTTATCAAAGTTCTTGTATTCTTCAAAGGTGGTGGTGCCGATACATCTGAATTTTCCGGCGCCCAGTGCCGGTTTCAGAATATTGGCGGCATCGAGAGTGCCGCCGCTGACCGCACCGGCACCGATGATGGTATGAATTTCATCGATAAAGAGAATTACTCCAGGTATCTTTTCGAGACTCTTCATTGTTGCCTTCAGCCGGGCCTCGAAATCACCGCGATACTTGGTTCCGGCAAGGAGGGCACCCATATCGAGCGAATAAATCTTCGTGTCTTTGAGGGTTTCGGGCACTTCACCCTGGTGAATGCGCAATGCGATACCTTCGACGATAGCGGTTTTACCAACCCCCGGTTCACCTACAAAAATCAGGTTGTTTTTGCGGCGGCGGTTGAGCACGATAATTGCCCGCGAAACCTCGCGATGCCGGCCAATAAGGGGGTCGATATCGCCACGCGCCGCCTTGTCGTTAAGGCACTCGGCAAAACTGGCAAGCGGGTTACCGGTAACTGCCGCCTCGGCTTCTTCGCCTTCACCTGGCTCGGCATCGGTGTAGCCATCTTCGCTTTCGCCGGCCTTGCGTATGCCATGTGAAACGTAGTTGAGCACATCGAGCTGGCTGACATTCTGTTTCTGAAGAAAGAAAACCGCATGCGAATCAGGCTCGCTGAAAATCGCGACCAGCAGGTCGCCAGCGCGGGCTTCTTTTTTTTCTGAAGCCTGCACATGAATCATCATGCGCTGAATGACACGCTGAAAACCCAGGGTCGGAACCGGCTCTGGCGTTTTGTCGCTGTTTTTCTGCGGCACATTGGCGGCGAGGTGGTCGTCGAGGTCTTTTTCGAGCTCGAACAGGTTGGCGCCGCAGGCCCTGAGGATATCAGCGCCTTCTTTATCGTGCAGCAGTGCATAGAGCAGATGCTCAACGGTTATGTATTCGTGGCGCTCGTCAGCGGCCTGGTTGATAACTGCCTGCAGTATTATATCGAGTTCTTTGCTGATCATTCTTTCTCCATATCGCATTTGAGCGGGAAACCGTTTTCACGGGCCAGAGCGTGCACCTGGGCGATCTTGGTTTCGGCGATCTCACGGGTGTAGACGCCGGCCAGCCCTTTGCCATTTCGGTGAACGTGCAGCATGATACTCGTGGCATCGATCTTTGAACGGCCAAAAACCCTTTCAAGCACTTCGACCACGAATTCCATGGTGGTATAGTCATCGTTGAGCAGAAAAACCTTATACATCGAAGGTTTCGTCGTTTTCTGCCTGGTTTTTTCAACTACCCCGCGTTGCGGGCTGTCTTCATTCTGCCCCATTGGCGGCTCCTTCTTTAAGGCGGGCCAGTTCGGCCGCAGTCTGTTCATTTTCAAGATGCAGGGCCTCCCAGGCACTCATGGCCGATTCAAGACGGGCATTGAGCTCAGCGTGGCTCTGTGCAACTTCTGCAACCCGGGTTGGGCTCCATTCAAGCGGCGGACTGGCCAGCTGGGCTTCAACTTCCGCCAGCAGCCTTTCGAAGCCAGCAATCTGCTTTTCATTTTCTTCAATTTCTCGCTTCAGCTTCTGCAGCCGGTTATTGAGCTGTTTCTGCTGTTTGATATCCTCGCGCGCCTGCTGTTTACGATCAGTAACCTGCACAACACCGCCGTCGTCATTGTCTGACTCGCTACCACTCAGGTCGCGCCGCGACTTAGCCCACAGATACTGACTGTAGTTGCCTTCATAAACAACGGCCCGGCCATTCTCGATCGCGAGAATTTTGGTCGCCAGGCTGTCGAGAAAAAAACGGTCGTGCGAAACGATGATGATCGTGCCGGTAAAATCTTCGAGCGCGTTAAGCAACGCTTCGCGACTGTTGATATCGAGGTGGTTGGTTGGTTCGTCGAGCAAAAGCAGATTACAGGGTCGCAGCATCATACGCGCCAGCCCCAAACGGCTTTTTTCACCACCCGACAACACCCGCACCTTCTTTTCGACGTCGTCGCCAGAGAAAAGGAAAGCTCCGAGCAGGTTGCGGATCTCAGGCACCATGTCCATAGGAGCTTCGCGCATTACCCGGTCTTTGACCGTTTCGTCGCCCTCGAAACTGATTTCTTCATCCTGGGCGAAATAGCCAAAATGCGTGCGGTAACCAGTTTCGAGCCGACCCTGCCAGAGATTGTCTTCGCCGGCAATGATGCGCATCAGCGTCGTTTTACCGGCACCGTTCTCACCGATGATCGCAAGCCGGTCGCCGCGATTGAGCACAAACGAAACATCTTTCAGCACCTGATTACTGCCATAGGCACGGGCAATCTTTTCGCCGCGCAGAACCACTTCACCGCTGCTCTCGCAGTCTGGAAAATGGAAACTGAGCTTTGGCAACGCCCGCACCTGAGAGACGGTCTCGATCTTTTCGAGCTGCTTGATGCGGCTCTGCACCTGTGACGCCTTGCTCGCCTTGTAACGAAAACGCTCGATGAATTTTTCGACCCGTTTGCGTTCGCGGTCCTGGCGATCCTGAGCGGCGGCGGCTTCCTGGGCCCAGGTTTCGCGGGCTTCGAGAAAGCCTGAATAATTGCCGCGAAAAACCCGCGAACCCTCCGGAACAATTGCCACCACCGAACTTGCCAGTTCGTCGAGAAAATAGCGGTCATGCGAAACGACCAGAATTCCACCCGGGTATGACGCGAGATAGTCTTCAAGAAACGAAATCGACGCGATGTCGAGATAGTTGGTCGGTTCGTCGAGCAGCAGGTAATCAGGTTCGGTCAGCAGCAGGCGGACAAAATAGCCACGCATCTGCCAGCCACCCGAAAAAGTCTTAAGCGGGTCATGAAAGCGGCTTTCGGGGAAACCGAAACCCTTCAGAAGTCTGATGGTTTTAGCCTGCCAGGTATAGCCGCCCGATTTTTCGTATTCGGCAATCAGACGTTCGTATTCATCCTGAATCGCGGCACCGGTGCGACCGGCCGCCATCTCTGCCTCGATACTTTCGATGCGCAGCTTGATGTCTTTAAGTCGCGCGAAGGCCTGAGTAACTAATTCCCAGAGGGTCATCGTCTCTTTTTCGCGCGCCCAGTTCTGGTTGTCGGCAAGAAAAATTTCCTGCGGCAGATAGCCGATGCGGCTTTCTTTGGGGCGGGTTACAACGCCGGAATCGGCATGCTCGTGTCCGAGAATGATGCGCATCAGAGTGGTTTTGCCGGAGCCATTGCTGCCGACCAGTGCCACGCATTCACCCGGGTTGACGGCAAAGGTAACCCCGGCAAAAAGGGTTCTGACGCTGAAAGATTTTGATAAATTGCTGATCTGTAAAGACATACGGTTTCCTGTTATTCAGGCAGAATTCTAACACTTTAGCCCTGTGGTTTCAATGTTTGCGGGCCCACAACTGTGCATTTTTGACTAATAATGCCAACCGGGTTAAAATAAAAGCAGAGAGGTCAGGAGGCGGCTTCATGAACAGAACCGGAATCAATCCGGAGCCTTCGCTTGCCCTATTGACCGACCTTTACCAGCTGACCATGGCATACGGTTACTGGAAAACCGGCAACCTTGAAAAAGAAGGCATTTTCAACCTCTTTTTTCGCAAAAACCCATTCGATGGCGGATTCACGCTTGCCTGCGGACTGGCGTCTGCAATCGAGCTGTTTGAAAAATTCGGTTTCAGCCCCTCTGACATCGATTATCTTGGCAGCATCTGCGGCAATAACGGCAAGCCCATTTTTGAAAAAGGCTTTCTGCAATACCTCGCCGACCTGAGATTTACATGCGATGTCGATGCGGTATCAGAAGGCTCGGTAATTTTTCCAAATGAGCCAATGTTGCGGATCAGAGGCCCGCTTATCCAGCGTCAGCTGCTCGAGACACCGCTTCTGAATATCATTAATTTTCAGAGCCTTATCGCTACTAAGGCCGCCCGCATCTGCAAAGCTGCTCAGGGAGACCCGATAATGGAATTCGGCCTGCGCCGCGCCCAGGGTTTCAACGGAGCCATTTCAGCCAGCCGGGCGGCATACATCGGCGGTTGTTCAAGCACTTCAAATGTTCTTGCCGGCAGCCTTTACGGCATACCGGTCAAGGGCACCCACGCCCACAGCTGGGTCATGTCGTTTAACAGCGAAGAAGAAGCATTTCGCGAATATTCACTGGCAATGCCCAACAACAGCCTGTTTCTCGTCGACACCTACGATACCCTCGAAGGGGTTAAAAACGCGGTCAAAATCGGCAGAGAACTGCGCGACAAGGGCTTTGAACTGACCGGCATCCGCCTGGATTCAGGTGATCTCGCCTACCTCAGCATCGAAGCGCGAAAAATTCTCGACGCGGCAGGCTTTGCAAAAGCAATTATCTGCGCCAGCAATGACCTCGACGAACACATTATAACCAGCCTGAAGCAGCAGGGGGCCAGAATCAATCTCTGGAGCGTCGGCACCAGGCTGGCAACCGGCCACGACAAGGGCGCTCTGGGCGGTGTTTATAAACTGGTTGCGCTGCGCGACCCGGAAAAGACCTGGCAGCATCGCATCAAGCTTTCCGAGCAGAAAATAAAAATAACCACGCCCGGCGAGCTGCAGATCAGGCGCTACATTTATGCCGATGAGGCCAAAGGCGACATGATTTTTGACCTGCTTTCGGGCATGCCGGAGCATGATTTCATCATTGACCCCGAAGACCATACCCGCAGAAAAACGATGCCGGGAAAATGCGAAACTGTTGAATTGCTGCAGCCGACAGCGAGAAGCGGCAAAATCGTAGCTGAAAAAATCAGCATCCATAAGATCCGCGAGCGCGCCGCCAGTGAACAGACCTTATTTCACGAAGGAATCAGGCGATTCGTCAACCCGCACGTTTACCCGGTCGGCCTCGAAGAGAAACTTTTTGCACTGAAAAACCGTATGATACTTGAGAATCGAAAAATTCACGACTGGCAGAAGCCCTGACAAAGCCAGAGAGGGAGAGATACATGAAAGCACTGTTACTTGTAGACCTGCAGAATGATTTTATGCCCGGCGGCGCCCTGCCCGTAGTAGATGGCGACAGCATCATACCGTTGGCAAACTGGCTCGCATCAAAGTTTCCGGTGGTTGCTGCAACCCAGGACTGGCACCCGCAGAATCATCAGAGCTTTGCCATGAATAACCCCGGCCGACTGGTCGGAGATGTGATAAACCTGAACGGGTGTCAACAGGTCATGTGGCCGGCACACTGCGTTCAGGGCAAACACGGAGCTGATTTTCACCCTGACCTGAAGTGCGATCAGCTGCACATGATATTTAAAAAGGGCATTAACCCGGAAGTTGATTCTTACAGCGGCTTTTTCGACAATAATCGTCGCCACCCGACCGGCCTTGCCGAATGGCTAAAGAAAAAGAATATCAACCAGCTTTATATCTGCGGTCTGGCCACCGATTACTGCGTGAAATACACGGCTCTGGACGCCGTCGCGCTTGGTTTTAAAACCTGGCTGATCGAAGATGCCTGCCGTGGCGTCGATCTTCAGGCCGGCGACAGCGCCCGCGCCATCCAGGAAATGCACAATGCCGGTGTCAGCATCATTTCAAGCCGTGAACTGCAGGTGTCGATGGCCTGAGGGCTACATGCCCCACTTTTTAAAATCGATGTCCGAAAGATCGAGGTTGGCAACGTTGTTGGTGTTGTTCTTGAATTCCTGCAGCTGCTTGACGATCTGCTGGCCTGAATTGAAAAGCTCAGATTTGGCATTGAACATTTCTTTAACGGTGCCACTCTTAAAACCGCTGCCACCCAGAGATTTGACACGGTTCCAGTTGAGATCACCCTTGTTTTTCATTGCTGCCAGAGCCTCGCGCACATTTCTGGCGCGGTTTTTCTTCGAGTCAGACATTTTGCCGAGCCAGTTGCGCTCGAACATTGCATCAGCACTCAGGCCGAGAATGTCGGTATCGAGCTTACCCATCGAAGACTGAATGTCTTTGAGACCGCGCATCAATTCATCGCGCACCTTGAGAATCTCGCCCACTGTCATTTTGGTGATGTCGGCACCGGCGGCAGACCATTCACCGGTGAAATCCTGAACGAGCTTCTTGGCATCGGCCTTAACACCGGCCATGATACTGCCCTGAGTCGCAAAAAACTTGTTGACATCGCCGACGTCACGCCAGTATTTGTCAAGCTCGTCCGAGCTGTCTTCACGCATCACCACAAGCTTTTCCTGAGAAAATTCCGGTTCTTCAGCCTCTGACAAGCCGTCGAACCCGGCTTTAACTTTAAGACTTACGACCAGTCTGCCGGCGGCATCAGGCACGGTTGAAACGTCGAAAGCCTCGACATTACGGCAGACCATCCATTGCTTGCCGTCAAAGCGTCTGATCAGGTCAGGCTTAACAAAAAGGTAACTGAGCGGCACGTCTTCGTCTTCTTTTTTGCCGGGCTTTCTGACCTTGATCTGAATCACATCATCACTGACCTGCTTGAATGTGCCTTTTCTCGCCTGACTCAGGTCATTCTCAAGCAGTTTAAGCACCTTGTTGGCCTCCTGCTTGACGTAGTCGCGACTGAGCACCAGAGCCCGCTTATTGGCTGAATCCTTCAACAGGTAATAAATAGGCACCGAAATCAAGGTCAGAATAAAGAAAGCAACCAGCAGTTCGATCAGAGTCATACCTTGTCGCTTCATGGCAATCTCCTTCAGTTCAGGGCCTGACAATCAAAAAAGACTTGTTGCGAACAACCTGCGGACCACCTGCCCGGCTGAACGAACAGGAAATATCGGTCTGAACCATGGTTCTATCGAGCTTGCCATCGCGGGCAAGAAAGCTCCAGCTGCCGACAACGGCAAAATCCTTGTGTTTCTGCTGAATCTTGAGAACTTCGTTCAGACTTATCGGGTAAAAACCATCGGAAAGTTGAAAAGGACCGGCAAATTCCTTGTCGGCTCCCTCGGCTTCGGCCCTCTCGTAAAACTTCTTGAAAGGCATCGCCATCAGTTCACTTTTCACGCTCTCAAGGATTTTTTCGGCCATTTGAATTTTTTCGGTTTCGATTGCAGTGGTCGCGTCGCCTGATGAGAGCTGTGTCAGCGGCACAAGTGCCAGAACAAGAATGGCAATGGCAATGGTTATTTCGACCAGGGTAAGGCCCTGGCGACACCGATGAATTCTGTCTGTCGAAAGATTGAGCATTTTCGGGTCCTATTCCGGTTTTTCAAATTTAAACGCAGCAGTCTGCGCACTGAAGGTAACATAATAGCGTGTCGGGTCCCATTTGGCTACGGGTCTGATCATCGACATCAGTGAGCTGCGGCAATGATTCGACTCGTAATAGACATGCAGATTACCCTGGCATTCTTTGCGGTTGAAGCGGTTAACCACCAGGTTGCCATGCACGGTGAGATTAGCGCCAATCGGGTTCATCACCCCCTTGTCCCCAAACAGACAGGCATAAACCTTGCGATCACCGTAGTGATTGACAATCGCACCATTGCGCGCCACCAGCGAAAACAATGTGGCGTTGCCGTTTGCATCGAAATCTTCGCGGGTAACATTGCCCTTGAGATGAATATTGGCGGCGGCAACGATGATACCGCGGCCCATAACGTGCAGATCCCCATCGATCCAGAGGTTATCATTAACGAAAGTTATGCCGTCGCAGATGAAGGTCTTTTTGCCGTTGTATTCGATGCAGCGATTGTCGAGATCGCGGTTGAATTCAAGCGAAGACGGATAAAAATAGCTGGCTTTTTTCAGATACTGGGTCGGGGAATAGATGTTCGCCGGCAGGTTGCCCGGATCGTTTGGGTTCCAGGCCGATTTGCCCTCGTCATCGTTCTTGTATGGCGGAAAACCGCAGAAGCCGTAGGGCTCTTTTTCGGCTTTTGCCCAGAACCATGGTATCGGGATTTCGAGGCCGAGAAAGCCGATGATCGGAATCGGTGGAATCAGGATCTTTACCAGCAGCAGGCGAATGTGGGTATAAACTTTTTTAAGATAACCCTCGACTCGCAACGAAAAAGGAAATTCGAGATGAAAGTTACCAAAAAACATGGTCCTGGCAAATCTTGGCGGAATGGGCAGCCAGTAACCACCCATACTTCCGGGCTCACCACCACCGAAATAGCCCCAGTCAAAAGGTTCGCCTTTATCCCAGAAGTTGTAATAAACGCTTTTTATGCCGGGAATCACGTTGTGCTCCTGGGCGCTCGAACCGGAAGGATGATCGCCACTGCAGGCGGCTTTCGTATCATCCTTGTGCGGTAGCAACAGAGCAACGATTTCCATTTTCTTGAGGTTCGCAGGGTCCAGCGAAAGTTCGGGAAACATGGTGATTTTCACCAGCATTTCCTTGGTGCCGTTGACACGCACCAGGCCAGGCAACTGAACTTTACGGAACAGATCCTTGATATCGAATTTGAAAATGTTCTGAATTGAGTCCCAGATGGCCTGAAGCGAGGGCATGTTGTGAATGACGATGTCACCGGTTCCCTCGTTCCATTTGATCTGGTCGTCACCCTGCCATTTATCGGTATTTTCCAGGGCCTTTTCATACAGCAGCTTTGAATTGGCCACAAAAAATGTATAGTCGGAGGCAATTGGCTGCACATCGGCAACCCTGAATTCACGATGCACCACCAGTTTCTTTTTGATCGTGGTGCCTGAAGGATAGCTCGGCGAATATTCGACCTCGGCGATAACCTCGAAAAAGCCCTGCTTTTCTACTGTTACATCCCATGAGACATTGCCGGCAAAAGCACGCAGAAATGGCGGCAGGCAGTTCTGAATCGCGTCTTCGATGCGTTTGTTGATCTTGTCGAAGTCGATGTTGAACTGAAAAGCGCCACCAAAAACCTTTTTAGCAAGAGCCTGAGGCGTAAGCTGAATCTTTTCCTGGATTTTGGCAAAAACCTTGTCGAGAAGAGGCTGTAACAGATAACCGATCGGCACCGGCGCCCCCTGCACCATGATTGTCCAGTTTTGGACATTCGGGGCCTTCAACAATGGCTTGTTAGGCAAAAACTTGATCAGATCAATATTTGGCATCTGCGGCGGCCCGCCGTCAGAATCACCGGTCGGATCTTTGCCGATACCCGAAACGACATCGGCGGCTCCGATCTTCAACTTGTCGTAAATAGAACCGAGAAAACCGGTTACCTTGCGCAGAGGCACTTCGACACCGCCGACAACGTAATCAGGGTTATCGGCGAGAATGCCGAAGGCCTTTTTGATTCGGGCAGTGCAGGTAACACGCACCCGGCCGCCAAGAGCATCGAACATGCCTTTCAGGGGTGCGAGCGGAGCCTTCGGGTCTGGCGAAATCGTGTCGTAGATATAAACTATACCCTGCTCGTAGAGAGGTTTGAAGATTTTGTTGTTGAACAGGTCGAGCTGAACATCGATGCCATTTTCCTTGGCATTTTTGAAGCTGACAGGGTCGACGTAGGCGCCGGCAATTGGCGCCGGCAGACGAAAATACATAAACCAGCTTTTCAGCAGCTCTTCTGGCTTTGAAAAAAGTTTCCAGAAGGAGTTGTAGTCGTTCATGCTGTCTTTGACAATCTTAAAGGTCATATTGGCGGCAGATTCGGCACATTCTTCGGCCCGCTTTTCATGACTCGAAAAAACGGTGTTCCAGCGCCCCGAAACGGTCATGCGCGAAATGGTGATACCAACCAGCACCAGAACACCCAGAACGCCCAGTGCCATCAGGTATGCCGATCCGCGTTTTTTCAGTTTATTAAAAAACAAATCAGATTCTCCGTTTCTGCCGGTTCATGCTCGCCTGCTTCAGTTTCAGGCAACCGTCACTGCGATTCAAAATACTTACGAAAATTCTCATCCATATGTTTCAGAGCTTCAATACTGGATCGTGCCGATTCTTCGCTCTCACCGTCAGCACGAAGCTTTTCCATGACTGCGTCAGGGCTGGTGCCGGCAGATAACGACTGGCTGAGTTCGAGCATTTTGCCGAAGGTTTTGCCGAAATCGGCAAAGGCAGCGATATTTTCGTTGCCGGGCATATTTTTCATTTCTTTTAACAGACGATCCTGCCACTTGACCCAGGCAAGGCGATCCTGTTTCTTCTCAGAAATTTCGACGAGACGCTGCAACGCCGTCATTTTACCGAACGAGTTGAGGTTCTGATCATTGGCGGCCTGTTCGTAATAAGATTCTGCCTCCGAAATATTACCGGCATCCCAGGCCCGCGTAGCGCTGTGAAAGTTTGAATTCAGATTGGCAGACGCAACCATGCGTTCTTCTTCTGAGGCATTCGGGTTGTTAGCCAGTTCGGTCATATACTGCCGAAAATCCTTTTCATAATTTTCAGCGAAGCTGCTTCTCTCTGAGACACCAGTAGAAATTGCCGCCGCATAGGCTTTGCCCGAAAGCAGCTCACGAGCCCCGGTTTTCAGGGTGCCCTGCCAGTCGTCACTGCCAACCTGGGTCTTTTTATCAGAACTTGGTATTTCGCTGCTGATGAAGCTAACCTTGCTCGTGGTTTCGGTCTTATTGCTTCGCTGCAGTGTCGACGCCGGCTCTGAACCCCACAAATACCAGAGTATCGGGGTAAGCAGAACGGCACCGGTCAGATAGATCCATTTAAACTCAAAAAGATGCAAAAACAGCTTCTCAACCGGAGTATCTTCAGGCGCGACCTCGTTTATTTCGAGATCATCATCGCCCAGCACCGAGTTAAAAGCGTAATCGGCGCGGTCCGGCGCCTTTTCTTCCTGATCAACCTTGAAGGCTTCCCAGCATTCCTGCTCTATTTCTTCCGATTTTCGCTGAAAGACATTTTCGGCCGAAATCAGGGCCGCGCGCCAGATTTCTTCAAAGCCATGCTTGAGCTCACCATTTTTGTTGTGCGTAAAGGCGAACAGTCGGAACATGCCCTCGCGGGTCGGGTTGGCGGCGACCATGTAACCGGCCTGAACCTGCAGTTCGAGATTGGCCTCATGGGTCAGCATGCGCCAGAGCATCGGCTCGGCCGAAGGATAATCGAGAAGCGGCAGCAGCGAGAGGCCAATGCGTCTGGTGGCAATAACCCCTGACCGCAGCATCGACTGCAGATACTGCACCGCCGCTTCCTTGTCGGCTTTCAGAAAAACTTCCATGGCTGCCGACTTGATGCGCGGATCTTCGGCGGCAAGAAACTGATTTAAAGACGGCAGAATCGCATCCATATCGATGTTGCCAAGGGTTTTGACTGTCTGCGCCACGAGCGAAGGGTCTTTATCGTTCAGCAGTGACGCAATGGGCGGCGAATCGATGCGGCTACCCAATCTGGCAATAGTCTTAAGAATGTCGAGAACGATATTTTTTTTGATTTCGGCCCTGAGAAGAGAAAAAAGGGTCTGCCTGGCAGCCAGGTAAGCTTCCGAGGAGCTGATGGCCAACAAAACGCCGCGCTGATCCTTCATCGAAAGTCTGAAAAATTCTTCAGCAGAAGGAAAACCGGCAGCAGATCTGACCGGAACGGGTTTTACTTTCTCTTCGGCGAGCAACGGCTCGATTAAAGCCTTGACCTCATCAGAAGTCTCGCTGACAAAATGTTTCTTAAGAATCGTCTTGATCGATTCATGGTCAGCATAGGGGCTTAAGCGTTCGATCGCCGAAGCCCGCAGTTTAGCATCACGGTTGGTCAGGTCGGCAACAGCACAGCGGATGATCTGTTCAGACCGTCTGAAGGCAATACGCTGCTTCAATTCAAGAATATATTCTTCAACGGTCTTTTTGAGAATACCGGCAGCCTGTATCGCTTCGATACTCTGCATCAGAACCAGCTGCAGAATGTGTTTTTTAATGCCGGATGCCAGCATCATGATGTCATAAATTTTCAGCGGGAACTCGACTGCCGGGTTGAATGCCGCGACAAAACCGGCTTTAACCATCAGCAGAGGCTGGATTTCGCGACCGAGAAACTGCAGAAAAAGGTTCTCGACTTTGGCAAAGTCGATCAGCATCAGTTCGCGCAAAGCCTTTTGCCGTATCAGGGCATTTTTATGCAGCAGAAAAACCTGAATATATTTTATCGCTTCGTCACAGTCGACCTGACGCAGCAGTTGAACCGAATGCAGCTGTACTCTGAAAGATTTGGAGGTCAGGCCGAACCTCACCTGTTTTTTGAAGGCAGAGACGTCGCGCTGCTGCAGCATGGACAGGGCGGCGCAGACTACTTCAGGGTCGCCCCCCGGCAGCAGCAGCGGTATCATTTCACAATCGGATTCACTGCCGAACCGACCAAGAATTGTCAAACCGGCTTCGATCATTCTCGGATTTTTTTCGACGGCAATGCAATCACGCCACTCTTTGAGAATCTCCTCGGATGGTGGTCGACGCAGCATCTGGGTTACAACCGAAGCTTTAGCAGGTTCGGCGCCCGCAAGAAAGTCGGCAATCGTGCGCGGCGTAACTTCGAGCCCCTTTAACTGCCCCTTCAGCTCGCTTCTCGCCTTTTCAAGATTCAGAACCCAGGCGGCGAGCTGGCGGCAGACACTCGACCCGTCGCGGGAAGAAATTTCTTTGACTCTGGCATGCAACCCGGCCGGTACACCCGTTGCTACCAGCTCTTCGAGAGCAATCTGGCGTGCAATTTCTTCTTCAGAAGAAAGAGCAAGCTCGATCCAGTCGTTCAGATCAAGCTTCTGCGGCCACTTTTCAGCAACTTTGTCAGTCATTGATAATCCCGGCAATCCTCAGTCTCGACTCTTGTAAAGTATATCAGAGAGTAGAGAGCTACACCACGGTTTTTACAAATGCAGATAACGGGATTCCGTAACTGGTGAATTTCGGTTAGAATTAAAAGCCGTACATCATCTGCGAGGTAATTTTGATGGCAAAGTTCAGAAAAAGCCCGTTCAGCCTTATTTTGGCTCTGTTGCTGGTTGTCTCATTTCTTTCGGCACCGGTCCAGGCCGCATCTGAAGAAACCTCAACCGGCCGGCTACGCATAAGTTTTTCAGCTGCCGTTGAAAAGAGCCTTAAAAAAACGGCTGCAGCGCTTGACCGGGCTGCTCTGGCACTTTTTGAAAAGCTCGACAAAAGCGACAACCTGAGTGTCAAAGTTCACAGCCACTTTTATGATGCTGCCATACGGCGCTATTTCGTTTCGATAAGCGGCACCGGTATTTTTCAGGGAAAACTGCCATTCAAGCTCGAGCACGACAGCTACCTGGTCTCGGGCAATCAGGAAATTTCATACGACTTTTACTTCAGCGATGTCAAAAAAGAGCGCGATGGCATCAGCTTCAAATATTCAGGCAATTTCGTGGTATCGCTTGACCGGGTTGCCTACCAGATGATCAAGACGATTCCGCATCTGGCCGCTTCCGGCTCACTTGGGCCGGTTTTCGACATGCTGTCGGAATTTTTCGACAAACTCAACATCGGCATTCTGTCAGAAGCAATTTCTGAAACCCTGCGCAAGTTTTCGACTGTTGCCCTTACCAAGGCCGGCACCGAACTCCTCAGCCAGGCGGGCAAGAACCACAATCTCGGCAAAGTAATTGCCGGGTGCATCAAAGACGGCTCGATGCTGAGTTTTATCGGAATCACCATCATCAAAACCGCTTCAATCAGTGCCGTCAGCGTCAGTGGCGCCAGTCTTGGCGCCGCCGTTGGCTCGATCGTAGCACCAGGCCCCGGCACGGCGGTTGGCGCCTTTCTTGGCAGCCAGATCATGACCCTGGCGGCCAAAATACTGGTTCACGAATTGACAGCTGAACTGCCCATGAGAATCAACATCAGGCGTATGGTCAACTGCTGGCACATTCTGCAGCACAATGCCGGCGACCGCGAAGCCCGCCAGACCCTCGAAGAATCGCAGAAAAAAATTGAAAAGAAAATTTCGGCCGAATTCAACCGCGAAAAATTCAGTCTCTTTGAAACCCTGCTGGAGCAGATCGAAAAAATGCCGGCCGCAGATCGCCCGGCCCTGATACCGGTTCTCAAACAGCTTCAGCAACTACTCGGTTTCAAGATTACCAATGAAGGTGACTGGTATTACGCCAGACAGTATTATCAGCTCAAGGCTGCCGTTGAAAAATGGGGGCTGCAGAAACATGTTGTCTTTACCGTTGAACCCCGGCAAAATTCAGCCAGATGAATTGACAATCAACCTGTCTGGTGCGATAATGAAACCCTGTTTTTAAAGCCCGGTAACCGGGAAATTTTAAGGAGTTGTTTTTAATGAAGCAAACCGCCATGGAGAAAGAAAAAGTGACCGCAACCAAAAGACTGCCCTACAAAGTCAAAGACATTGATCTCTGGCAGCTTGGCCGCAAGGAAATCGAGATTGCCGAACACGAAATGCCGGGCCTGATGGCTCTGCGCGAAAAATACGGCAAGAAAAAACCACTGCGCGGAGCCAGAATCATGGGTTCGCTTCACATGACCGTACAAACCGCCGTTCTCATCGAAACTCTCGCCGAACTCGGCGCTGACGTCAGATGGTGCAGCTGCAATATTTTTTCAACCCAGGACACCGCCGCCGCCGCGATCGCCAAGGCCGGCATCCCCGTTTTCGCCTGGAAGGGCGAAACCCTTGAAGAATATTGGTGGTGCACCCGTGAAGCCATCATCTGGCCGGATGGTCAGGGCCCGAACCTCATCGTAGATGACGGTGGAGACGCCACTCTGATGGTTCACCTCGGCACCCAGGCCGAAAAGAACCCCAAGGTTCTCGACCGCACTCCCGACGGCGAAGATGAAGCTCAGCTGCTCGCACTGCTCAAACAGACCCTCAAGAGCGAACCGAAAAAGTGGACCAACATCGCCAAAAACATCAAAGGCGTCAGCGAAGAAACCACTACCGGCGTTCACAGACTTTACAAGATGATGGAAGAAAAGAGCCTCCTTTTCCCCGCCATCAACGTCAATGACTCGGTAACCAAGTCTAAATTCGACAACCTCTACGGCTGCCGCGAAAGTCTTGCCGATGGCATCAAACGCGCCACCGACGTTATGGTTGCCGGCAAAGTTGCAGTTGTCTGCGGCTACGGCGATGTCGGCAAAGGCTGTGCTCAGAGCATGCGCAATTTCGGCGCCCGCGTTATCGTCACCGAAATCGACCCGATCTGCGCCCTGCAGGCCGCCATGGAAGGCTATGAAGTCAAAACCGTCGAAGATACCCTCGGTTCTGCTGATATCTACATCACCACTACCGGCAACAAAGACGTCATCACTGCAGACCACTGCAGCAAAATGAAAGACCAGGCGATTGTCTGCAATATCGGCCACTTTGACAACGAAATTCAGATGGCCAAAATCGAAGGCTGGCCTGGCATCAAAAAGACCAACATCAAACCTCAGGTCGACAAATATACCTACAAAGATGGCAAAATGATCTACATTCTTGCTGAAGGCCGCCTGGTTAACCTCGGCTGCGCCACCGGTCACCCCAGCTTCGTCATGAGCAACTCATTCACCAACCAGACTCTTGCCCAGCTGGATCTGTGGCAGAACGACCATGAAGTTGGCGTTTACACTCTTTCAAAGAAACTCGATGAAGAAGTTGCCAGACTGCACCTCGAAAAGATCGGCGTCAAGCTCACCAAGCTTACCCCGAAACAGGCCGAATATATCGGAGTTCCGGTTGAAGGCCCCTACAAGCCCAATCATTATCGCTACTGATCGATAAAAAAAATAACCGGTGCCTGCAGCTGCAGGTACCGGTCTTTTTTTTGCTTCAAACTTTCTGCAGCATGCCGGCAAAATCTTCGCCGACCGCCCGGCGATTTTCACCGGTGATGCGATGCAGCCTGTCAGCGAATTCCTGGCGACGACCGGCAATGACGTTAAGCTTCTCTTCAAGCCAGTTACGGGTCAGTTCTGCTGGCTGACAGCAGAACTGCCAGCGACAGGCTGCGGCAAAAGCCGTAACCTTGGGATCATAAGCAATGCCAACCCACGGAATCGAGAGGGAAGTCGCAACAATACAGCCATGCAGCCGCATAGAAATTACGACATCAAAAGCAGCGAGAGCCTGCAGAGGCTCGCGGGCATAGAGAATATCGCCCTGCCAGCCGGCTCGTCGCCAGACCCTTTCGTCTTCTTCCGGCTGAAACGCTACCGGTGTCAGCGCCAGGTTTTCGAGTTCGCCTTTCATGCTGACAAGGTCGGCGGCAATTTTCTCACTGCCGGCAACCGATGACCTTATGATTGCTGCAACCCGCAGATTGCCTTTGTGTTTTGCGGGCCTGCCGTCTGCCTGAATTTCATTGAGAAAAACCAGGTCGGCACCGGCATTAACAGGCACAACCCCGGCAATTTCTTTTGCCAGATCGGCCGATTGAGAATCTCTGACGCTGAAATATGCAGCCTGAGCCAGTTCTACAGCAAGCCAGCCTGTCAGCAGACGATCGAGCACATTGTCTTTCCTGAAAGGACCCAGGCCCTGCGCCGGAAGCAACACCCTGGCGCCACAGAGCCTGGCAAAGGAAACCAGCGTCAGATAAAAGGCCAGACTGAGCCGGCTGGTTGCGGACTGAAGAACGCTGCCACCCGGAATCACAAAGATTTCTGCAGTCAAAAGTTCTTCGGCCACGGCAAAAAGATTGCGGCGGCCGACAAAATTTACATTCGAAGGTATTTCGGCGGCATCTGAAGCATCGCTGCGATTCAAAATCACGAAACGGCAGTCAGGCCTTGCAGCGCTGAAACGTTGGTAAAAAGATTTCCAGAGCAGTTCGTCGCCGGCATTGCCAAAGCCGAAATAACCAGCCACAAACGCCTTCTTTTCTTTCTCGGCGCCGAGCTTAAGAACAAGATTGAAAAAAGCCAGCACCAGAACCGCGCCCAGACCGAGAACAACCCCAAGCCAGAGCCCGTTGAAGATGCGCAGCAGGCTCAATACCAGAGGAGTGTGAAAGTGACAGAGCGAATTAACTGCCGAAACCTGACCCATCTGCATAAACACTGCGAGTAACGGCAATATGGCAAAATTGCGGCGCAGATAAAAAAAGATAAACAGCAAGCCGGCCGGGTAGCCAACGAGAAATTCTTTGTTGCGAGGGCGGGCCACCAGGATGTTTTCGAGAAATGTACGAAACGTGTCTTCGGCCTCAGAAGGTTTGAGAAAAGTGACGTTTCCGGAGCGCAGCACATATAGAGCCACGCTCGCGGCAGCAACTGCGAGAAGCATACCGACAACCGGGGTGACCGGCTTGTGTAGCAGGGCAAAACAGCCACGACCATATTGCCTGAGAGCCCAGAAACCCGTTATCAGCAGCGGCAGAATGAATGCCAGCTTGATTCCCCTGAATTGCTCGAACTTGAGCAGAAATTCGATCTCGGAATAAATACCGGCGATCAGAAGACCACCGATAACCGATGGCACAACCATGCTCAGAACAAAACGCGGCAGGCTCCTGAAAAATCCGGTGTTTACGGCCTGCAGCCCCCGCATGGCGACAATTACCCCGATACATGACCAGGCAACCGCGCCGACCAGGCCCGATACGGCGATAAAACCGCTACGTGACATCACCATAAAACAGAATAGAAAGGCTGCAATGAATACCAGTGACCAGTTAGCATCGAGCGAACACCAGAATGAAACACGCATGAGAATCAACAAGCCGATGAACAAAGCAAGACCGATTGCCATCACCTCGTAAGCGCTCATTTTGCCAACAATATGGCGTGGTTCGTGCATGCGTTCGGCCGGTGTGGTTGCAACCCTGAAACCAGCATCATTAAGCTCTTTTACCGTTCGATTCAAATAATCGAGGTTGAAGGTGGCAAGGTTTTCGATAAACTTCTTGTCATCCTGAAAGAAACATCGAATATAGAGCATTTTCAGGCTGCGGTCCTTAACGGCTCTGACCCAGCGGGCCACCGAGCGTTTCACATTGTAGACCTGATCGAGTTCTTTGCGACTGATGCTGTGAACCCTGACAAAGGGACGACTGGTGGCAAGGCCCTGCAGATAGCTTTCAATGCCATCCTGAAGATTGAATTCAACCCAGCCGATTCGGTATGACCGATCCTTGAACAACGCAACTATCTTATTCAGCTCACCTCTTGAGCCCAGCATCTCTTCTTCGGCAAAAAGCAGTGCCGAGACGCTTGCCGGTGTCGGTATCGAATTAATGATTTTTGCGGCGGCGTCAGCGGTAAGGCCGGGATAATTAAAAACTCTTACAACCAGGCCAAGACCGGCATCATCGGCCATCTGAAAATATTCAGACGAAAACCCGAGCCCGACGCGCTCGCGAAAGCCTTTGCTCGATTTGTTTATCAGCAGCAGGTTACGATGAATGCGCACCAGACTGTCGGCAGGAATTTTCCAGGAAAGAGTCTGCTCGATACGGTCGAGAAGAGCCGTGTCATCGCTGTGAACCCACAATGAGCCGAGTGTATTGGTTCCGGCCGGCGGGTCCATTTCAAAAGTTTCTTCAAGAGAAAGTTTGCGGATTTCTTTACTGTTTAGAACCGTTATTTTACCCTCGGATTCGAGTGATGCAAGAGTATCTTCCGAGACTGCAACTGAACTGGCACCGTTTTTACGCAAAGCTTCGAAAAGCTCTTTCAGTGACCACCCCTCTTCACGGGCAAGTTGTCTTATCTCTTCAAAGTCAACAACGGTTTCGACGAAAACATTTCGCTGCTCGGCAATATGACGAAAAACCAGGCGCCATGAAGCGACCAGCAGGCCAGGCAGCAAAAGTGGGATGATAACGAGCCAGAAAACCGGGATGCGTCTGAGAAGTCTCATCGGCTCAGGGCTTTCTGACTTCATTCATGAAAGACGCCATAATCAGGGTCAGCTTGCGGGCTTTTAAAGTTATGCCCGAACTTTCGGGAATCAGAATGAGATGATTATGCGGAATATCGGCATTGCCGGAAATTTCCCGGCCGGCCGAGAGGTCTATGACAGCTTTGCCTGCGGCGGCTTCGAGGCGCAGCTGACCCGAGCGCACCACCAGCATTGCCCCCATTTCCGGAGTGATCTCTGAATCGGCTGGCAGCACCATGGACCGGAACTTGAGAAAATTTTCGACGTAGCTTTTTGAAACCAGCGGATCACCGGCAGTGCCCGGATTCTGGCCCGTGGCGGCCGAGGCGATCAGAATGATAGCAACAAAGAAGCATGATTTAAGGCTGATTTCAAACAGTCTGGTCATAACTGACTCCCGTGATTGGCGATGGCAAAATCGTACCACAGCAGTCAGCAAATGTAAAACCAGAGAATTCTTGACATTGTCGTGCCTCAGTGCAGTAGAATACATGGCCAACCTATCTGGAGGAAGACAATGCTGATCAACGAAATTGAAATTGCCGGCTCTTCGATATCGCTCAAGTGCTGGTCCATGAAAGTGGAAAACGTCGAAGCCACCTTCGATACAATCATGAACAAAGCTGATATGTTCAGCATCGACACCGAACTTCCCGGTTTTCACGACTGCGACTGTGAAAACTCAATCATTCGCGGGTTCTATTCGGTCATTATTCCTTTCGAAATCGAACATCTTGTCGACGGGATCACCACTAAAACCCTTTTCAAGCGTATTGAAAGCTGTGAGTTCATCATCACCGGCAAACTGATCGTCACTTTTGGCAAGGCCGGACCGATGAAACTGCTTGGTGCCGCTCTATCAGCGGCGACCGGCGAACATGTCGACCTGCTCGAATTCGAATTTCAGCACCTCAACCAGCTGCAGGAACGCATGACCAACATCAAGGCGATCGTGGTCACCAATCCGAAAGAAAAAGAAATCCGCCGGGCCCGTCTGGCCGGGCACATGGAAAGCTATACCGAATACAATATCATCGACCCGCGCAATCACGGCATCGAAAACATTGCAGGCCTGATCGACACGCCACTCGGGCCCATGACCATAACCGTCGGCAAAAAGGGCAGCATCCGACTGAATGTCAAAAAGGGCCTGATAATGACTGTTGAGTGCCTCGAATGGATTCTCGACCTGATTGTCAGCGAAACGGCTCCCGGCCCGGTAAAAGCGCCACAATCGGTATTCTGAGCCCGGACCAGTCAGATGGTCGCTTCGGGCAGCACATCGCGTGACCGCGCCAGCTTCGAGTGATAAATGAACACTCTCTGGCCGACCACGATGGTGTCTCCATCGACAAGCACCCGGTAGCGGAACCGGGCCTGATTGATGCGCAGAGTCATTTCTTCGTCGTGCGCTTCAATGATGTGTATTCCGTCTTTCTCGCTGATAACGAAAAGATTTTCCGGCCCCTCTGCGAGAGTGAGATCGCATTCATCCGTTGAACCGCCGGTGAATTCAGGCCCATCGATATAATACCGGTAAACCACCAGCGAGCTGACGTGCTCGTCAAGCCAGCTTTCTTTCAAAAGCTCCCAGGCAATGGCGAAACCCGAACCGGTTACTGCACCCAGCAGCAGAAAAGCAACCAGATTATGACTGTCGGTAATAAAAATGCGGTCGACGAAGGCACCCGCAATTATCAGAGCCGGAGTCAGCCCCATGAGGCTTCGGCACATGATTTTGACGCTGCCGTGCAGAATACCGAAACAGCCAGAGAGACATACCGACAGACTGAGCCACCAGAAAAACCGCAAAATGCCACTGGCAATCGGTGTCTGCGACGAAATAAAATCGGCAACCATGGCGAAAATAACCCCGCCAAGCATTGTCACCGAAAGCCCGACCGATGTCGATGAAATCCAGCAGGTCAGAGCTTTCGAAAAGCGCTTTTCCATGACAAGAACCGGCAAAGAAGAAACCAGACCAGCAAACAACCCGCTGAAAACGCCCGTGGCCAGCAGACCGGTCTGAAAATTTTCAATGAGATCCCAGGGGTTGCCGGCAGGTGCAACCAGCGAAGTGATCAGCCCGGCCAGCAGCCCTGAAAAAATGATTTCGCAGTAGAAAAGCCAGTTCAAAAGGTGAAGCTCACTTTAATGAAATAAAAAACAGCGGCAGGCAAGGAAGTTCCTGACCTGCCGCTGCATTGTATCAGTTATTCTATGGTTTCTACAAGGGTCAGCTGGCTGACGAAATAAATACCATAGCCTTCGCTAATCTCGTCGGTAGTAATATTGACATTGCCATCTTCAAGATAGCGCTTGCGGTCACGGATAATATTGAGCAGATCGCGGGGGTGAACCGCACGCAGACCGCGTTTGTCACGTTTATAAAGAGAAAGAACCTGTTCGATATTGGCCGGGTCGAAAGTCAACCCGAGTTTACTGCAGACTGATTTCCAGATATCGGTGTATTCAACGACATTCGGGTTGCGAACATTGATCTTGTAGGGCAGACGGCGCAGAAATGCGTCATCGACGATCTTCATCGGGTCAAGGTTGGTGCTGAACAGAACGATTTCGTCGGTTGGCACTTCCATGCGCTGGCCACCAAGAACCAGGTAATCGACCTTGTTTTCGAGCGGGATAATGAAACGGTTGAAAATTTCTTCGACTTCGCAGCGCTGCCGGCCAAGGTCGTCGATGAGCAGAACGCCACCGGTTGCTTTTACCTGAGGCGGAGCGTCAAAGCAGCCGAATTTATTGTTGTATTTAACTTCGAGATCTTCGAGCGTCAGTTCGCCACCAGCTGTGATAAGTGGCGGCTGAACAGCGACCCAGCGCTCGTCGAGGCCTTCCATATCAAAGTTTTCTATCGGCACATGGCAGCTGGGATCAAAAATTCTCACCAGCTGGTTGCTGACTTCGACGGCATAAGGCACCACCATTGGCGGCAGAAGCTTGACGACCGAGCTGCACAGAAAGGTTTTACCGTTGCCAGGGAAGCCGTAAACAAAAGCGGGTTTTCGGGCACATACGGCCTGACCGATCTGAAACAGAACGTCTTTATAACCAAGGTGATGCGAAAATTTTTCTTCCATCAGCTTGCGATTGATCGAAAAGCTCTTTTTGCCCTCATCAAGCATTTTTCGGGTGACACGCAGATACTCTTCAAAACTTACCGGCACCGGCCCGAGGTATTTGTCGCGGTCAAGAATGTTCTTGGCACGCTCAGTACCTTTTGGATAGAGGCCATACTGGTAATCGGAGCCCATACCGGTGCCGCCGACCATGCCAACGATCTCACCCTTCTTCAGTTCAGCAATAACGCCCTGAATAATTTCGGTGTCGATTTTAAGAATTTTCGCGAGTTTGCGCGGCACTTCCTTGCCATGCACATAAAGTTCTTTGATAATCTGGTTGTTGATGATTTCGGGGTCAACCTTGAGGTCGAGAAGAGACTTTGCCTGAGCCGGAATAATAGTGCGCAGATCAAGAGCCATAATTTTCCTCCATTAGTTCTAATCTCAGAATGATATAACAGTTTTCGCGCCCACATTCAACCGCCGCTGCAAAGGCATTTTCAACAGACACGGATTCTGCTGCGGGCAGAAATGCTGTATAATGACCGCATGAAAAAAAGCAAACTAACCTCACTGGTTCTGCTTGCGGGCAATTCAACCCGCATGGGTCGGCCAAAACAGCACCTGATGCTTGGCAATCAGACATTTCTGCGACTGATCATCGACAAACTCCGCTCTGTCGATGCAATCACGCGCATGCTGTTTGTCGGACAACCGGGCGACACGTGCGGATACGACGTAGTTTCAGAATGTGACGGCGTCTGGATAAACAACCCAACACCCGAAGATGGCCCTCTGAGTTCGATCAGACTCGCACTGTCGGAAATTGCCGCAGACTCGGCAATTCTTCTCTGGCCGGTCGACCACCCGATGATCAGCGAAACAACCGTTAAAAGCCTGGTGACCGAATGGCAAAACAAGCCAGAGATGATAACTGTACCCTCTGATGGCAAAAAGCGCGGACACCCCTCGATTTTTCCGGCGTGGTGTCAGCCCCTGTTCAAAGAAATTTCGCTTGCTGATGGCGCCCGCAGAATTCTGCAGATGAACCCGCAGCATATCAATCACATGCTCACCGATGATTTATGGATAACGCGCAATCTCAATACGCCCGAGGCATTGGCCGAGGCCCAAAACTGGCTCAAGCAGAAGGCACCGGCTCGACAATCAGCAGGGTAATATCATCAGGAGGCCTGGTGTCACCCAGCCATTCCTTGAAACCATCGAGAACTTCCTGTACTGCCTGCTCGACTGCGCAAGAGCGACTCCTCGACAGGAGCGCGCGAAAACGCCCATCGCCAAAAAATTCGCGACTGCCCTGCCGACGAGCTTCGGTGATGCCGTCAGAATACATGATTACGCGATCGCCGGGATGCAGCTGCACAGTGAACTGGTCATAGCTGAACTCTTCTGACAAGCCAATCGGAACATTGCCGCTCTCAAAAACATCAAGCGTTCCGTCGCTTCTTTGAACCAGCAGAGGAGTGTGTCCGGCCCGGCTGTACGTTAGAATACGGCTTTTTAGATCGAGAACCGCATAAATCATGGTGAAATACTGATAATTATTCTTATGCAGCATGAATTCGCCGTTCAGTTCATCTGCCACCTGAGCCGGAGATTTTGGCGAGCCATCGAGTTGCCTGACTATGCTGTTGACGCCTTCCCAGGCTGAGAGCATGCGATGAACAGTCACGGCGAGCATCGCCGACTGAATACCATGCCCGGAAACATCGAGAATAAACATTGCAGCGGTATTACTGTCGAGAGAAACGACGTTGAGCAGGTCACCACCGATATTTTCGCAAGGCTCGTAATACCACGAAAAGTCTACTCCGGGAATACTGATGCGCCGGTCGGGCAAAAGACTGCGCTGCATGTTGCCAGCGGCTTCGAGGTCTTCACGCAGTTCTTCTAGTATGGAGCTGAGCTCCTGATTCTTCTCTTCAAGCTGTCGCGCCAGAGTTTCGAGTTCTGCCTCGTGAAATTTTCGGTGGTCGGTTTCTGATTTGAGCCGCAGCATCGATCTGATTCTTGCCAGCAGCTCAAGTTCGTTGATCGGCTTGGTCAGATAATCAACCGCACCGGCCTCGAAAGCTTCGACCAGATCTTCGGTCTCAGACCTGGCACTGACCACGAGAATCGGAATATCCTGATATTCATCATGACCGCGAATCTCGCGGATGGCCTCAATACCGGTGATATCCGGCATCATTATGTCCATCAGAATCAGATCGATGTCAGATTTCTTTTCTGATGGCACGATGCCGATATATTCGTATGCCTCGGCAGCCGAAGATGCCAGATAAATATGGCTGAAGCCTTCAGTTTCAAGAATGGCTTCAAGAAGCATCAGGTTATCGGGAGCATCATCGACAACCAGAATGCTCATTTTTTTGGCCACATGCTTGCTCATGGCTTTTCTCCATTTTTAGGCAGGATGACACTGAAACAGGAACCATGCCCCGGCTCGCTCTTCGCAATTATTTTCATGCCAAGAAGTTCGGCAAAAGATCTGGCAATGGCCAGACCAAGGCCGGCACCGCCATATTTACGGGCGATGCGGTTGTCAGCCTGCTGAAAAGCTTCGAATATCAGATCGACCTTATCGGCCTCGATACCCGGGCCTGCATCGACAACATCGATCTGCCCAGGCTGATTCTGTTCGTCAACGACAACCTCGATTTTTACAGGCTTGTTATCAGAAAACTTGATAGCGTTGTCGATCAGGTTCTGCAGAATCTGGCGCAGCTTGACCACATCGGTGAAAATCGTGCGGCAGCCTTCAGGCACCGAAAGCACAATATCGACGTGCCTTTCTTCGATCAGCACCTGCATAAGATCGATGATCTCTTCGAGCAGCTCTCTCAGATTAACTTCCCGACTTTCAACTCTGAGCTGATGGCTCTCGCTGCGCGAAAAATCAAGAATACTGACAATCATCTTCAAAAGAGTTTCACCGTTCCGAAGAATACGATCAAGATAGAGCATGTCGCGTTCAGAAAATCTATTATCGGTGTTTTTCTGCAGGTGGCGGGAAAACCCGATGATCGAATTCAGTGGTGTTCTGAACTCATGACTCATTTTGGCGATAAAAATTCCCTTGGCCATACTCGATTTTTCGGCCTCGGCCTTGGCTTTCTGCAGTTCTTCTAACATACTCTTCTGCTCGGTAATATCGCGGCTCACACCGTATATCGCCCGATTGGCACGATCGACCGAACTGTTCCAGAGTAACCATCGCCAATCGCCATTTTGCTGACGCAGTCGCATCACTCTGCCAAAAACATTACGCTCGCCAAGGATTTCCCGGAGTATTTGCCCGTCAGAGCCGATGTCGTCCGGGTGGATCAGGTCGCCAAAGGGCTTACCCTGAAGATCTTCGGGAGCATAGCCCATCACGTCGTGCCACTGTGGGTTGACCCGTCGAAAAAGGCCATCGAACCCAAGAATGCAGAAGAGATCGAGCGACATCTGAAAAAAGCTGTTGCGTTCACTGATCAGCTTGCGGCTTTCGGAAAGGTCTCGAATGAAGCCGGTAAACAGGCTGCCTGTCTCAAGCCTGACTTCGCCAACTGCCAGGTCAATCGGAAAAAGCTCGCCATCTTTTTTCTGCGCATCCACTTCGCGGCCGATACCGATAATGTGCGGAATTCTCGTGGTAAGAAACCGCTTTATATATCCGTCATGCTTTGACCTGTGAGGCTCCGGTGCCAGCAGCGAAACATTGCGCCCGAGCACTTCACTGCAGCGGTAACCGAACATTCTTTCGGCGGCGAGGTTAAAGGCCTGAATAATACCCTGATCATCGATGATCACCACGCCATCGACTGCCAGATCGACAATCGTGGCCATGGTTCGCTCGCTGATCAACAGGTTTTTCTGGGCAGCAACCAGCATGTCAGATACTTCGAGACTGGTTTCCGGATTCTTTGCCCTGGAACATTCGCAGACCACCTCGATAAAATCGTGGCCGCCGAGCTTAACCAGAGAGAAGATAAATCTGCCCGAAAACATCTGGTGGTCGCGCGTGCCAAAACTCAGAATTCTTTCGATACGATCGAGCCGGCCGCGGCTGAGTTCTGAGATCTCGTTGACGAAACCCTGAATCTGCAGGTCCGGATGAATATCAAACAGTTTAAAAGAAGACCCTTCACCAAGCCTGAAGTGTGCAATCGCCTCTTTGTCGGCATATTGCATCTCGAAGTCCTGGACTGAGAAAATAAACAGCAAAGCTTCCTCCGAAGGGCCCTCTTTAAGTTTCCAGAATACTATACCACGGGCGGGGGTTGTGATATCATAACAGAAATTTTCCAGCCAACCACATACTTTCTTAAACGGAGAACCTGAACATGAACATGATTCCGCCAAATCCAGGCCTTACCCCACTGGGCAGCAAACCCGCCACGCCGCAGAATCCAGGGATGGGCCGTCAGGAAATCACTCCGCCCAAATGCTTCGGAACCGACTATTTTGGCAAATGGAACACCCAGGGGATGACTTTTGAATCGATGAAGGTCGACCACCCCGACTATCAGCAGAAATGTGCCAACTGCCCTCTTTTTGAGCGCTGCTACATGGTCAATCACATCAGACTGCTGCGCATCAAAAAATAAGAGAAACCGACAGACAAGGAAGGAATCGCCCATGCGAGCTTACGATATCATCAAGAAAAAACGTGACGGCCTGAAATTGAACCAGGCTGAAATTGCTGCAATAGTAAAAGGTTTTGTCGATAACACCGTACCCGATTATCAGATGGCTGCCTTTCTGATGGCCGTTTATTTCCGCGGTATGGACGAGGAAGAAACCTACTGGCTGACCGAGTGCATGCGCACCAGCGGCGACGTGATCGATCTCAAGGGCATCGAGGGCTTTACGGTCGACAAGCATTCGACCGGCGGCGTCGGCGACAAAACCAGCCTTGTTCTTGGCCCGGTTCTCGCCGCTCTCGGCCTCAAGGTTGCCAAAATGTCCGGCCGTGGTCTTGGCCATACCGGTGGCACCATCGACAAACTCGAAGCAATCAAGGGCTTTTCATGTGAGCTTTCGACCGCTGAATTCATCAAGGCGGTCAACACCACCGGCGTTGTCATCGTCGGCCAGACCGGCAATCTGGTGCCGGCCGACAAAAAAATCTACGCTCTTCGTGACGTAACCGCCACGGTTGATTCGATTCCGTTGATTGCGGCTTCGATCATGTCAAAGAAGCTGGCAGTCGCCAACAAAGGCCTGGTGCTCGACGTCAAGGTCGGCAGCGGCGCTTTCATGAAGAGTCTCGACGATGCCCGCGAACTGGCACGGCTGATGGTTAAGATCGGCAAACAGGCTGGCCGCAAGGTTACCGCCGTAATATCGAACATGGATGAACCGCTCGGCGAGATGATCGGTAACTCCGTCGAGGTAATCGAGGCCATCGAGACTCTGCGCAACAAAGGCCCCGAAAGTTTCACAACCCTGATCAAGGCACTGGCCGCGCAAGCTCTTGCTCTGGCATCAAATCTGACGCACGAAGCTGCTGAAGCGAAGGTTACTGAGGTTCTTGAAAACGGCCAGGCCTACAAAAAACTGCTCGAAATGGTAAAAATTCAGGGCGGTGATGTATCGATGATCGAAGATTACAGCAAACTGCCGGCCGCCGAAAAAACCGTCGAGCTGAAAGCAGACAGGGCTGGCTACATCAGCCAGATCCATTGCGAAGAAATCGGTCTTGCCGCCATGATGCTCGGTGCCGGTCGTGAAACCAAAGAATCGGTAATCGATATGGGCGTCGGACTCAAGCTGATCAAGCATGTCGGCGACCAGGTCAAGACCGGCGACGTGATTGCCGAACTCTATGTCAACCCCAAAAGGGATAACGATAAAGCCGTTGACCGCCTGCGGGCCGCGATCACTATCAGCCCACAGCACGTGACTCCGCAGAAACTCATTCTCGACATCATTTCGTGAGCAGAAACTATGTCAGGTTGCACCAGTAATGCCGCGTTGCGGCTGGCTTTTGAAGAAAGCGAAGCCGCAACGCTCTCGAAACACGCCTGTCTGGCCAGGAACTCGCGCGGCCGTGAGTTTCCTGAAAAAGACTGCTTTATCCGCACCTGCTTTCAGCGTGATGTCGACCGCATTATTCACAGCGAATCCTTTCGCCGCCTGAAACACAAGACCCAGGTTTTTCTGTCACCAACCAATGATCATTTCAGAACCAGGCTCACCCATACCCTTGAAGTGGTCTGCACTGCCAGATGCATTTCACGCTGTCTCGGCCTGAACGAAGACCTTACAGAAGCCATCGCCCTTGGGCATGATCTGGGTCACACGCCATTCGGGCACAGCGGTGAAGAGGTTCTCAACGAAATCAGCGAAACCGGCTTTCATCACGCTTCGCACAGCGTCAGGGTCGTCACCCGCCTCGAAAAGGGCGGTGAAGGACTCAATCTGACAAGAGAGGTCATCGACGGCATTCTCAAGCACAGCAAGGGGAAGCACGGTTCGGCCACCATTTCTGAACAGTCGAACCTGCCGCTTACGGTTGAAGCTCAGGTCGTTCGCATCGCCGACCTGGTGGCCTATATCAACCATGATATCGACGACGCGGTCAGGGCCGGCATCATAACCACCGCCGACCTGCCCCAGGAAGCCCACAAACTTCTCGGCGAAAGACATTCAGTGCGAATTCATACCATGGTTCGCGATATTGTCGACAACAGCGTCGACAGCAATGTCATAAAAATGAGCCCGGAAGTCGAACAAGCAACGGCGGCCATGAAAAAGTTTTTATACAATGACGTCTACACGCGCCCTGAAATCGACGTGGCGGTGCAGCGGTCAAAAAACCTTCTCAGACAGGTTGCCGACTGGTATACCCGCCACCCCGACGATCTGCTGAAGCACATCAAACACCCGGTCCCCGAAGGTCAGAGCCTTAACCGCACGCTTGTCGACTATCTGGCAAGTATGACCGATGATTTTGCGCTGCGTCGGTTTCAGGAAATCTTTGTTCCGCATTATTACAGTTTTCCTGACAGTAAACCCCGAAAAGCGGAGAAGAAAAGCTAACCATGCTCTCAATCAGCAAAAAGATTTTTTCCGGCTTTGGTTTCGTGTTGTTGATCTGTATTGGCGTCTCTGGTCTCGCCGGCTACAACATGCTGAAGCTGCGCGACATGATCGATTATCTCAAGGGCAATTACACTACCGCCATGCTGAACTCCCAGGAACTCATGGCCAACGTTCATCTCAGCGCCACTTCGATCACCGAGCTGATCAGATCGCTGCGCAATCGTGACGAGTCGATTTCGTTCTATAATTCGGCCAAAGAAAGTGCCTTTGCGCGCCTCGAGAATATTGATGCCAATCTCAAAGATCCGTTTCTCAAGGACGCCCCGAACGTCATTGCCTTTAAACAGACTACCGAATCAAATCTTTTTGAGCTTTTCGACCTGTGCGACAACTATCTGATGCTGCAGGCCGGCCAGGATCTGAACCCGGCAAGCGTCACCGAGCTGTTGACTGCGGTCCGCGACAAAGAAATCGAGCTGACTTTGAAATGCCGGGGCCTTTGCGAAACCCTTTCAAACTATTCACGGCAGATGACGCAGAAAAACGTAAGCTCCATGTTCGACATCATGGGCTATGTGGTTAAACTGCTGCCTGTGGTAATGCTGGTTTTTGGCTTCGGCTTCACCATGTTCATTTCGAACGGTATCTCACGCCCCCTCGAAAAGATCGTCAGTTCGATGTCAGAAGCCGAGAAAGGGCATCTCAACACTCGCCTGAGCTTCGATTCACACGACGAGTTCCAGAGAGTTGCCGAAAGTTTCAACCGCATGCTTGAAGGTATCTGTCAGATGATTTCGAAAGTTCTCGAAACCAGCGACGATCTTGCAACCAGCTCACAGCAGCTCAGTTCAGCCTCGGTAGAATCTGCCGCAACGCTTCTAGATATTTCCAAAAACGTCAACGGCATCAACCACTCTTCACTCGAAATTTCGAACAACCTTGAAAAAACCACCGCTTCGGTTGAAAGCTTCTCAGAATCAGCACAGAAGGTCGCCACTCTCGCGGCAACTGCCGTTCAGGCCGTCAGCATCACGACTCAGGCAGCCGACAAAGGTGGCAAAACCGTTAAAAAGTCGGTCGAAATGGTCGGCAAGATTAAAGAATCGGTTGATATCGCCACTCAGGTTATTCTCGATCTGAACTCAGCCTCGCTGCAGATCAGCGAAATCGTAAACACCATCACGGCCATAGCCAGTCAGACGAACCTTCTGGCCTTGAACGCCGCTATTGAAGCGGCAAGGGCCGGCGAGCAGGGCAAAGGTTTCACGGTTGTAGCCGGCGAAGTAAGAAAGCTGGCCGAAGAATCAGCAGAAGCGGCAGAAGCCATCGGAACCCGCATTGAAAATATTCTGACCAAAACTCAGAATGCGGTTGACTCGATGACTCTGGGCCGCGGTCGCGTCGACGACGGTATCCGCATCATCAGAGAGGTGTCGACGAGTCTCGACAACATCATCGACAACGTTAATGACGTCAACAAAAAGATTACTGAAATCAGTTCCATTTCGAGCGAGCAGTCGGCGAACTCACTGGCCATGACCAGGACGATCGAAGATATCACCAGCCTGACCAAGATCACCTCAGAAAGACTCGGGATAGTCGCTACCTCAGTTGAACAGCAGACGACAACGGTTTCACAGGTATCGAGCTCAACTGAAGATCTCGCAACCCTCGCCGATGAACTTCATCTGCTGGTATCGCGGTTCACGATAAAAAAGTAAAACCGCAAAGCGATCAGCTGAAGCCTGCCAGACGCATTACCACAGGCATCAATACTGCCCAGGCAACGACGGCACCGACGGCAATCAGAGCCCGATTGCTCAGACTGGCGATTCTCTGTGAATTCATGGCGGTAAAATAGACCACCAGAGCCAGAATAAGGCTCAAAACCAGAGCCGCCAGGTCAAAGACATGGCCATACGACAGCCATCTGAAAAGGCAATTAAGGGCTGAAGAAAACAACACAACATCGCAGAGCATGACCAGCCAGCCGGTCAGCCAGCGCGGGCCATAGCCCTTTTCACGGGATACGGTTGCGGAACCTGCAGAGTTTTCGCTATTTATTTCAGCTTCATTCATGATGCCTGATTGTAACGCATCATGGCGGCCATTTCAACAGCAAAGTATCAGCGTGGTTTGAAATGTGGCCATGATTGCGCTATAATGCGAAAAATTAAAATTACAGGCAGAATGCATGGCCAATCCAAATAACACCTACGCTCAGCGACATTACGAGTCAGCCCTTGATTTTTTCGATCAGGGGCAGTATGACAAGGCCATGCAGCAGATTGAAAAGGCCATTCAACAGTCTCCGGGCAACCCCGATCTCTACGCCACCAAGGGCATTTTTCTGCATCGCATGAACAATATGGCACACGCCATCGATGCCTACCAGGCAGCTCTAAAAGTGGCGCCCGATCACGCTTTTTCGCATTACAATCTTGGTCTGATTTATATGAAACAGAACAAAGCTCTGCAGGCAATTCAGGAATGGGAAATAGTTGTCAGAGCAAGGCCCAGAGATGTCGATGCCATCTTCAATATCGCCGTGGCCCTCGCTCATCTCGGGAAAAGCAAGCAGTCGGTGCCATTTTACAAAAAGGTACTTGAGATTGACCCGAATCACATTCAGACACACCAGAATCTTGGGGTAATTTATCGTGACGACGGCAACTTCGCATTGGCCAAAAAGCACTTCACTAGGCTGAAAGAACTCGACAGCACCTTTGTCGAAGTGGTTGAAAATGAAATCATGAAGTGCGAAGAACAGGAATTTCTGCAGAATCTGACAAACTCAAACCAGCAGCTCTCAGAGACCGTAACCCACGTCACCGGAAGTGAAGTGGCCAATGCGCTCATCGCCATCATCGAGGAGGATTTCAATCTGGCCTTGACCCTGGCTGACGAAAGCCTGAGCATCAATCCGGCCGATGTGCAGGCGCTTCTGATCAAGGGGCAGGCGCTGCAGGGTCTTTCACGCAGTTCAGATGCCATAGCCGTTTTTATGCGGGCCCTTGCCGAAGCACCCGATTCAACCGACGCCATGTTCCACCTCGGCAACATTTTTCTTGGTCTTGGTGAACTCGAAAAGGCCCTTGAATACTTCACCAGACTGAAAAAATATGATTCTGAATACCCGCTGGTCGATGAAAATATCAACAGCATCAAAGCAAAACTGCCACATCAATGAACAGCCGAAGTTTTTTTAAACCGGGCATCAGAGCAAGACTGACCATAATCATTCTTCTGATTTCGCTGATCCCTCTGGCTTTTCTTGGTTACCAGGCCTATTTCAACCAGAAAAAATTTATCACCGAAGAGGTTACTGCCAGTCACCTTGAGCTATCTAACACACTCGCGCACGGCATTTATGAAAATCTTGAATTTACCCGGCGTCTGCTCAACGCCATTGGTGAGCTGGAAGCGGTGAAATCCCTCAATCCGACGGTCTCCGAAGACTTTTTCAATGCCCTGATGCGTCATTTTGCCTTTTTCAAGCTGATGTATCTGATTGACAGCGAAAGAAACATTATCGCCACAACCGACGCAGCCACGAAACTGCCTGCTGACTGGCTCTACTCGAAAGCAATCAGGCGCAGCTACCAGGGGTCACTCTCTGAAGTTGTGACATCGGCCGAGGGCATGCCCTTCATGACACTTGAATCGGTTATCAAATCGCCAGAAAGACTTGGCATAACCGGCGTTCTCATTTCTGAAGTAAACCTGTCCAGCATACGCGACCTGCTGCGCAATGCCCTGAAGAACTCCAAATCCCAGGGCCTGGTGCTCGATGAAGCCGGCTCGGTAATAGCCCGCTCCTCTGAAGAGTCGAGAACTCTCAACATACCGCTGTCTGAAACCATCGACAGCGACCTGACGCGCCTGCGCGACATCGATGGTGAGCCATATCTGATCACTGCCGTATCACTGAAAAAATTCGATTTTTATCAGGCCCCGAACTGGACAATCGTTCTGCAGATACCAGAGAGAATCGCCTTTGACGCAATTTACAAATTCAGAGCTAGAATAATCAGGATTCTTTCGCTGACGGCTGTCATTTCTATCTTTCTGGCGATTCTGCTGGCGAGAGGTTTTACTGCCCCGCTTTCAAACCTGATCAACGGTGCCAGGCACATAAGCGGCGGTGATTTCGAACACCGGATACTGCCGATGTCCAGCGATGAAATTGGTGAACTGACAACCACTTTCGACGAAATGCGGGTAAATCTGCGCAGCACCAAAGCCGATCTCGATTACCGTATTCTGCAGCTGTCGACCCTCTATGAAGTCGGAAAAGCCATCAGCTCTGAACTCGACTTCAGAAAACTGCAGAACATGATTCTCGAAATTGTCGTCAAAGTGGTCAAGGCCGAAAAAGGTTCGCTGATGCTGCTCGACGATGCCGAAAAAAGTCTTACCATCGGCGTTGCGGTAGGTCTCAGCGAAGAAATTACCCGTGATACACGTCTAGAAATCGGTGAATCGGTGGCAGGCTGGGTGGTAAAAAACCGTCGACCGCTCTTTGCCGGCAACGTCGAAACTGACCCCACCTTTCAGAGCATTAAAAAGAAGAATATCCGCACCGGAACAATGATGTGCGTGCCGCTGACGGCGAAAGACAAAATTCTCGGCACCCTCAATATCTCGCGCTCTGAACCGGACAGCTTCTCTGAGAAAGATTTCGAACTATTCGTGAATCTGGCAAATCAGGCGGCAATCGCCATAGATAACGCCAGACTGTATCGTTATGCGGTCACCGACGAAATGACCAGACTTTACAACCACCGCTATTTTCAGCAGCGTCTCGACGAAGAAATCCAACGTGCCGATCGTTACGAAAACCATGTTTCGCTGATTATCCTTGACGTCGACCATTTCAAGAGATTCAACGATACCTTCGGACACCCTGAAGGTGACAGGGCTCTCAAGGCCGTCGCGCGCCTGATCGAAAAAAATGTGCGTGAAATCGATATTCCGGCACGCTATGGCGGCGAAGAATTTGTGGTGATCTGCCCCGAAAAGAACGGAGAGGGCTCATTGATTCCGGCTGAGCGTATCAGAACCGCCATCGAGAGCTTCGACTTCAGAATCAACGGCGAACCCGTATCTCTGACCGTATCTCTCGGGGTCAGCTGCTATCCGGATGCGGCAAAATCAAAGGCTGACCTGATTCAGAAGGCAGACTTCGCCCTCTATTATTCAAAACAGCACGGCAGAAATCAGGCAACTCTCTATAACCCGGTCATGAATCGTAACGATGGCTGAATCAGAGTCTTAGGCGCGGCGACGCAGCAGAAATTCCGCGTAGTCCCAGTCAGAACGGGTATCTATGTCAACCGAATCTTCGGCAGGCATGGCGTAGCAGCCATGCCGGGCAAAGTCGTAGAGACTATGGTGCTCTGCCAGCCACTCATACCTGACCAGATAAATCGCCCCATTTTCGATATACCTGGCGGGTATCCGGTCAGTCGGGCAGACGATACCTGCCTGGCTTTCAGGGATTGCCAGATAGTTCTCAGCGACTCTGAACATCCATTCAGGGTATTGTTCGACCGCAACCATCGAAGAAAGGCTGTTGAATCCCCCGTCCACAAAAGTTTCGACGGCCGCCGCAATCTGCGATGCGCTCAGCAGCGGCGACGTTACCTGCAACAGTGCCACAGCCGCGGGTTTTTCTTCTGCAAAAAGCTTCGCAAGTTCGGCAACGGCGTGCAACAGAACGTCTACGGAAGAGGCCTGATCGCCAGAGAGATCGGCCGGCCTGATAAAGGGAACCAGCGCACCGGCAGCCCTGCCATCAGCGGCAATCTGCAGATCGTCAGTACTGAGAAGCACGCGGCTGAAACAGCCAGACTCGATTGCCTTATGGATAGTGCGTACTGTAAGAGAATCGCCACCGGCAAAGGGCATGGCATTCTTGCGCGGCAGCCTTTTTGAGCCACCACGGGCCGGAATCACCGCCCAGATTGGCAGCTCAGTATTTGAGCACGGAGAAAACCCTGCTGCTGTCAAAGCGATCGCGACCTTTCAGAAATTCGAGTTCGATGGCAAAAGCGATACCGACTACCTGCGCACCGATGTCCTGAAGCAGTTCAACCGCTGCCAGAGCTGTGCCGCCGGTTGCAATGAGATCGTCAATGAGAAGCACTTTTTCGTCTTTGTTTACCGCATCGGCATGAATTTCTATGGCGTCAGTGCCGTATTCAAGGCTGTATTCGCGACGAATCTTCCGGCACGGCAGCTTGCCGGCTTTGCGGATCGGCACAAAACCGACCCCAAGTCTGAGAGCCAATGCCGCGCCAATAATAAAGCCGCGAGATTCAATGCCGCAGACATGGCTGATACCCGAATTGCGGTATTTGTCGGCAAAAATATCAATCAGACATGCAAACGCCTTCGGATCATTGAGAAGAGGGGTAATATCCTTGAAAATAATACCCGGTTTGGGGAAATCGGGAACATCCCTGATAAAAGCGTTTAAATCCATATTTTCCTCAATTTTCATCAAGTTTTTTCTGCTCACCCGAGAGTTTTTTTGTCAACTTCTGGTAAGTGACAATATGTGGTTCAAGCAGTTTATGCCTGAATTCTTCTTTTTCGTATTTTTTCACCGCCATCTGGCCAAGTTTCAATAGAAGCTCATCGCGGCGCTTAGAGAACTTTTCAGCCTGTGATGCGGTAGCTTTCTGTTCTGGTGATTTGGAAAAGAGGCTTTTCAGCTGCCCAAAAAAGCCCTCGGGTTTGGCACCCGCAAGCTTTTCTTCCTGTTCAGTATATTTCTGAATGAAAAAGTTCATTCTGAGAATTTCATGCCCCAGGCTCAGCATGTCGGCATATTCGATCTCGCCGGCCTGATAGACGTCAAACATCGTGCGACCGATTTCCTTGCACAGCTCATCAAGCTCTTTTTTCAGGTCAGTTACCGAAAAATTAAGGGCAGCGCGATTCGACAGACCAACCGCTTCTTCTTTGCCCTTGCGGAAAAACCTGGTAACGGTTGACGCAAGATCTTCCGGCTTGTCGCTTTCGGCTGGTTTGCCATCGGGCTTTCCATCAGCTGAACGACCGGCTTCTTCGGGCTGAGCGATCAAAGTCCTGGTCGGCGGCTCGACGCCGAATTTTTCTTCCATCAGCTTGAGAGCCTTCTGGGCAGTCTCCTTGAAAATCCCTTCGCCCGAGGTTCCGAGCCCTTTTAGAAAGCCATAGGCGCATGAATCATAGTAGTTGGCGAGAGCAACAATGGCCTTAACACGGGTCTCGGCATGGGTGGCCGATCGCGCCGTTTCAAGCAGCAGTTCTACCGCTTCACCCGCCTGAATGTGTGAAAGTGCATAAATTGCGCTGCCTTTCATCCATTCCTCAGGTGATTCAAGCATCTTTTTAAGTTCGGCAAAAACCTTTTCCTCGCCGAAAGTCTGCAGGGCTTTAGCGGCAACAGCTCTGATACGGTTATCCGGGTCAGATAGAGCCGAAAAAAGCGCCGGGATAGAGTCTTCGGCTTTAAGAACTTCAAGCGCTTCAATCGTATTCGAACGTACCCGATTGTCAGAATCTGAGAGAAAGCGGCTGAGAATACCGGCTTCGTCTTTTTTCAGGAAACCGGCGAGACAGCTGATCAAAGCCGCCCGCACAAAAGTGTGTTCCTCGGTTCCGAGCATTTCTACGAGTTGATCTTTAAAATCAGCTCGATTGGCTGTTTTTATCTCCATTACCGCAGCAAGACGATCCTGATAATCGCTAGAAATAAGTTTTTCTGAAGGGTCAGAAGCTGCCGTCTCGCCGCTGGCAGTCTTGAGAAGTTTTTCTGTTTTTCGTATCTTGTCTATGGCTTTTCGAGCGAAAAATCTGACGGCAACATTGCGGTCCTGGGTTGCCTCGATCAGATTCAGCAGTATTTCTTCGCGCGCCGCCCTGTCGGGAAAATCGAGCTTCATCAGCGTCATCGCTGAAAGAGCTCTAAGATCGTCATCGCTGTTGGTCAGATCTTTAAGAAGTTTTTTTACCTTGATATCCATAGTTTGTTTCCATCCTGCCAAATCAGTCGGAGGGGCCACCCTTGATTTTATCAACCAGAGCTTCGATCAGTCTGGTAATGCGCTTGTTGCCATGCCCGCTCTTCGCGGCCTGCTGCAGAATTGCCTCGGCCTCACTCACCTTTTTGAGGTGAAATTTGCCTAAAGCCATATAATAAGCAGCTTCGGCATTTTCCCGGTCAATTTTCAGGAGGCTATCGAGCTGCGAACAGCCGGCTTCATACTGACCGACCAGAACATTTGCCACGCCGAGGTCGTGATATATGCGCTTTTTCATTTTCGCAGAGGCTTCGAGTTCGCCATTGGTAAATCTTGAATAGACACGGATCAGGCCGCTCCAGTTCTTGAGCTGCTTGAACACCTTGCCAAGCAGGAAATTGCCGCGGGCATGGTCTGGCGCTTTATCTATGAAAGTCTGCAGATATTCGCGCGCCTGTTCGTATTTTTCCTGGTCGGCAAACATGATGCCCATATAGAGAAAGACATTTGCCGGTGGCTGCTCTTCGGTTTCGAGAACCTTGTTGAATTCACTGATTGCCTTTTTGTATTTGCCGATATTGTAAGCCTTGAGACCCTGGCGGTAATGCGCTGAAGTTTTTCGGCTGTCGTCAGAATCGGCCTCTTCACCATCATCTGCTTCGCCGCCTTCATCGGCGCCAGGAGCAGGCAGGTCGAGCAGGCCTGCACCAAAGTCGATGCCAGAATCAGGTGTTTTTATCTCTTCTTCACCGCCAGCAGCTTCATTGCTACCGGGTGCCGGCTCAGCAGCCTCTTCAACAGAGGGTTCAGGCGGCAACGGCTTGGGTTTTTCTTCAACTTCCATGGTTTCAAGGCTTTTAAGCAGTTCTTCGGGCATGTTTTCGCCCTGATCGAGAATCTTGACACTGCTGATCAGCGAGGGAACCAGCACCGAAACCTGGTGTTCATGCCGCACGTGCGCAAATCTTTCGACGAGATCGTCGAGAATTTTGCGATCGCCAGACTTGATAAGAACTTCGCTGAGCGCCTGAATAACCCCGGGGTCTTTCTGTTCAAGTCTCGGGGCAACCGACTTAACGCCTTCGACACCGCCAATGGCGGCAACAGAGTTAAGCAGTGCCTTGACCACCTGAAGACGGCGATCTTTAACATGCAGTTTGATTGCTGCCATCGCCTCTTCGACCGGGTGCGAGGCAAAAAAGTGCATGCAGGCTTCGAGATTGGGAGCTGCCCTTTCGGTTTTGAGCAGGCCAAGAATTTTTTTGTGGGGGAAATTGGAAATGCGCGACGCCATGTCGATCGCGTGCTTCCTGATCCATTTGTTGTTGTCTGAAAGAGCGCGTTCAAGCTGGTTGCAGACAAAATCTGAAGGGTAATTTCTCAGGGATTGAATCATTCTCTTGCGCACTGCCTCATTCTGATCGGCAACCAGAATGGCGGCCAGATCCTGATAATCAGTCGGCGGGATCATGCCAAGAATAAACGCCGCGCTGCGTCGCAGCTGCACATCGCTCGACTCTACCATTTCGCGAATTTCGGGCTTGATCTTTTCAGGATCAAGGCGGGCGAGAGCAAGAATCGAGTTGGCTCTGATGCGGTTGTTCGGGTCGTGCAGAGAAGGCTCTATGCGGCTTCTGATTTCATTCTCCGGCAGATTGAGGTTACCAACCGCCTCGATTGAATTGGCGCGCAATCTCGCATCTCGTGCCTGCAGGCCCTGATCGAAAATACCGAGCAGGGTTACACTTCTGAACCTTGCGAGAAAGGAGATCATCAGAGCTTTGCGCCGCAGATCTTCATCCTGGTGGTATTTTTCGATGAGAATGGGGATCGAGTCGAGTTCGCGCATGATGCAGAGAAGGCGAAGAATCGTCATCGAGATCCATTCATCGGGGTCAGAAATGAATTCGCACATGGCGAGAGCCGCTTCTTTGCCGCCGATATTGAAAAGGCTGTTGGCGGTCTGAAAACGCACATGCCGGTCGGGGTCAGCGAGATACTGCTTGAGTTCAGCCACCAGTGCCGGCTTTTTCCGGCTGCCGAGGCATTCGACAATGACTTCGCGATGGGCTGAGCGCTGGTTTTTAAGCAGGTCGAGCAGATATGTCTGAATTTCGTCGTTGTCAAAGCGGTTAGCTGCGACAATGGCTTCTTCCTGGTCGGGATGAGTCTGAAGATAGCTGTAGATCGAACCTGCCGACTGCGCCATGCCCACTTCGGACATAAGCAGCACCAGCCGCGCCTTTATCGCCTCTGAAAATTTGCCGCCGAGGTGGTTATTTACTGCATTCGCGATTTTTTCACGAATATCTCTGATTCGTTTTTGAGCTACTTCGTTCATTCTTCCAACTCCTGCAGCAGGCTTTTAACAATGCTCTGGTCGATGCTGTCATCACGCATCAGCCGTTCAAGGGTGTCTTTGAGAGTTACGCAGCCTTCGCGCCGCGCCATGATCATTGCCGTATTCAGCTGATTGTATTTTTTGTCGCGGATCAGATTGCGAATACCCGAAGTTGCGAGCATAAGCTCGTAGGCAACTCGCGGCGGCTGAAGAGGGTCAACACAGGGAATCAACATCTGCGAAAAAATGCCGATCAGACTCAGACTCAGCTGTGAACGGGCTTCTTCCTGCTTTCCGGGGGGATACATGCTGACAATATGCTCGATGGTCTGGGCGGCGCCCATTGTCGGCAGCGAAGAGATGACCAGGTGACCGGTTTCGGCGGCCATCAGAGCCTGCTCAACAATAGAGCGGTCTTTGAGTTCGCCGATAACCATAACGTCAGGGTCTTCGCGCAGCGAGTTAACAAGAGCCTCAGAATAGGTATTGATAACTTTGCCGATTTCAACCTGGGTAAAAACAGACTGGTTGGGAGTATAAATAACCTCAACCGGGCTTTCCATGGTAATGATGTGCCGGGCGAAACGCTTGTTGATCGCATCGGCCATCGCCGCAACCGTCATGGTTTTGCCCGAGCAGGCCGGGCCGGTTACCAGAAACAGACCGCGGGGCCGGGCAGCGATACCGATAAGCGACTCTGGCAGCCGCAGTTCTTCGATCGTCGGAACTTTTGAGGGAATGAAGCGAAACGAACCGGCGAGGCCTTCGCGCTGCTGAAAAATATAATATCTGATGCGGGCACGATTGAATTTATACTGAAATATCGAATTCACGAAGAATTTCGAGCGCAGGTCTTCCTGCTGTGCTGCGTCTATGATCGGCAGAAACAGGTCATACATCTGCTGCGGCGCCAGCGCCTCATCTTCAGAGATGATCAGGTGGCGGTTAACTCTGAACGACGGCGGCGCACCAGGTTTGAGAATCAGGTCACTTGCCCCGAGCTCGATGGCCCGTTCAAAATATTCAAATACTTCCGGTCTCATGCTGCACCTCCCGAGCCTTCGGGTTCTTCAATCTTGCGCTTGACAAAGGCTTTGTTATTTGCCCGCATCAGCGCTTCATTTTTATCGACCTTGCCGCTGGACACCAGTTCCACAAGGGAATTATCCAGCGAAACCATACCGGAGCCCGAACCAGACTCAAGGTAAGAATGAATCAGGTGAACGCGGTTTTCGTTGATAAGACCGCGCACTGCCGGGGTATTGATCAGAATCTCAAAGGCAGCCAGGCGGCCACGGCCAAGCCGGCGCGGTACCAGCGTCTGAGTGACGACGCCCTGCAGATGCGAGGCAAGACGGCCCAGAACCTGCGAATGCAGATTCTGCGGAAAAAGGTTTACGAAGCGGTCAATGGCCTGAATGGCTGTATTACTGTGCAGAGTTGCGAAAACCAGTTTTCCGGATTCGGCAGCCAGAAGAGACATTTCGACGGCATCAGTATTGCGCAATTCACCGACCATCAGCACGTCGCAGTCCATTTTAAGGGCACCTTTTATGCCTTCTTCAAAACTGAGGCAATCGACACCCACCTGGCGTTGGCTGATCAGGCTCATGTCATCTTCGAACAGGTATTCGATCGGATCTTCGACGGTAACGATCGTTTTGTTATAAGTGCTGTTGATGTGGGTGATGAAGGTCGACAGGGTAGTCGATTTACCGGCACCGGTGGCACCGGTCACGAGAACGATACCGCGCTGCCGGTCAGCCAGTTTTCGGCCCGACTGGGGCAGTTCAATGTCGTTGAAAGAAAGATGTTTGAATGGAATAACCCTGAATACCGCGTTACCGCCGTGCAGATCGTTGAAAAGGTTGACGCGGAAGCGGGCGTTCTGAAAACTGAAACCAAGATCGAGTTTGCGATGCTTGAGAAAATTGACCAGCTGCAGGTCATCGAGAATAGCCTCGAGCATCACCTCGTAATCAGTCACAGAAATGACCGGCATATCTTTGATAAGCCGCATAGCACCGTCTATTCGCAAAATGGGAGGGTAGCCGACCTTAAAGTGCAGGTCAGACGCACCTTTTTCGACGCAGAGTTTCATCAGCTCAAAAATCATGATTCCTCCATCCCCTGTTCATTAATTACCCTGAGTACTATTGATATGAATAATCAGTTTTGGATTCTAACAGAAAACAACATTTTTTTCCTGAAAAAATGACTTTTGCCATTGTGGTGCACACCTGTTATAATTCGTTTCTGTCATTTTCAAGAAAAAATTACCGTGTGGGCAGCAAATGATCGAATTACAGGGCGTTACCAGGATTTTTCCGAACGGGGTCAGGGCGTTGAACAACATCAGCCTGACCATAAATCCGGGTGATTTTGTTTTTCTCGTCGGGCCTTCTGGCGCAGGCAAAAGCACTTTTCTGCGCATGTTGTTTCGCGAAGATGTGCCGACCGAAGGCAAAATTCTCATTGACGGCAAAGACATCACCACGATGCCGGAAGGCCGGGTGCCCTATCTGCGCCGCAACCTCGGCATCGTTCTTCAGGATTTTCAGCTTCTTAAGCGTCGCACAGTGGCTGAAAACGTTGCATTCGGCCTGCGTGTCGTCGGAGCTTCGGCATCGGTTATCAACACCCGTGTCCAGGAAGCCCTGGAGCAGGTTGGGCTTTCACACAAGCGCCGCATGTTTCCGACTGAACTTTCGGGCGGCGAACAGCAGCGCGTCTGTATTGCCAGAGCAATCGTCAACAACCCGCTGATACTGATCACCGACGAACCCACCGGCAACCTCGACCCGATGATCTCGCAGGAAATCATGCAGCTTTTTCTCGAAATAAATTCGCGCGGCACGACCGTGGTAATGGCCACTCATAACCACAACCTTGTCAACAAGCTGCGTAAAAGGGTTCTTGCCCTTGTCGACGGGCAGATCGTCAAAGACGAAGCATGCGGAACCTATGCTTATGAATAACCGAATCCGGAGCTTTTTCTGATGTCTTTAGCCAACCTGAATTTTTTTATGAGCGAAGCGGCGACCAATCTGCGTCGGTCGGGTATGATGTCGTTCATAACCATATCTACCATTGGTATTGCATTGATAATGATGGGCGCTTTTCTGCTCGCCACCATGAACATGGAATCTTTTCTTTATCAGATGCAGGCCGAAGCTCTGGTAACCGCGTATCTCAAACCCGAAGTATCGATTTCTGACGCCAAAACACTCAGTCTGCGCCTTACCAGTCTTGAAGAAATCGAGAATATCATGGTCGTCACCCCTGAACAGGCAGCCAAAGAGCTGTTCAGCAATCCAGACGACCAGCAACTGATGCAGATCGGCATCACCCCCGAAGAGAATCCGCTGCCAACCACCCTGCGCATGAAAGTCAAGGCCGGCACGCACCTTCCCCCTCTTCTCGAAAAGCTCAAATCAGAGCCGCTGATCGATAATTTCAGCTACGGCGAAGAGCTGTTTCAGCAGTTTCAGGGCCTGTCACACCTTCTATGGGTCACCAGTCTGGTGATCGTGATCATGCTGGGGCTCGCCTCTTTATTCATCGTTTATAACACCGTTCGCCTGACTCTTTACATGCGACGCGAAGAAATAATAATCATGAAACTGGTTGGAGCGACCAACTGGTTCGTCAGAGGCCCTTTCATCGTCGAGGGCTTCATTCAGGGCATGGTTGGCTCGTTTCTTGCAATCATTGTTCTGTTCGCCACTTATCGTTTCGCTCTCGGCAAGCTTTCTGAACTGATCCCGTTCTTCACTGCCAGCATCGGGTTCGAACAGATGTTCAAGCTCGCTGCCAAGCTTTTCATGATGGGCCTTGTTCTGGGTATATCAGGCAGTCTGCTGTCGCTGCGCGACATTAACAGATTCAGCAAGTCCACGCCAGAAGGGGTCTGAAATGCCCCGTCGCCGCCTCAGAGAAACCTTTTGTCTATTCGCTCTGCTGCTGCTTTCGTCAGTTCCTCTGCCCGGAGCACCGGCGCGAACGGCAGACACCGAAGAACTGCAGAATGAAATTGCAGCGATAAATCTGCAGCTTGACTATCTTAAGCTCAAAGTCAGCGACAGTCAGAAAAAAACTCGTTCACTCGAAGCCCGGATTAAAGAGAAACAGGCTGAAGTTGCCCAGCTGAAGTCTCAGGTCGAGCAGTTAACTTCGAGTCAGGCTGAAACAACTGCTCAGATCGCACAACTCGAAGAAGAATCAAAAACCGGGCGTGAGCAGCTGAAGGCTTTGCTGGCCCGTTTTCGCGCCAGACTGGTACAGCTGCACAAAATCAGGCAGGGGACCCTGCTGAGCTCGGTTTTTTCGGCCCGAGACCTGAACTCATTCCTCAACCGTTACCACATGGTCAAGTATCTTCTGCAAAGCGACAGTGAGCTGATTGAAGATTTAAAAAAACGCGATCGGCAGCAAAGGGCCCTGGCGGCCGAGCTGCAGAAAAAACATCTGCATCTTGAAGCTGGAAAACTTGAGCTCGACGAAAAACAAAAGAAGTTGAACCGTGACAACTCCGCCCTGAACGCCATGCTTTCAACGATTCTTCTCGAAAAAAAGCTGTTCCTGACACGGGAAAAAGAACTGGCCGGAGCCAGAGAGCGCCTCGAAAACGAGATTTCGCGGGCCGAGCGCTCGCTGCAAACTCCTGAATTTGAAGAAGAGCTGAAGCAACCGGTTGCTGCCAGACCGGCACCAACCCGCGCGATTGCAGAGGGGCGGCTTTCAAGCTCGGCGCCAGAGGCAGCAAAAATCATGAAGTTTATCTGGCCGGTAGAAAAAAGCGCACGCCTGAGTGCCCAGCAGAGCGGCGATGAGAACTCGGCTGCACTGCAGATAAAGGTCAATCCCGGAACCGAAATTATGACCGCCGCCAAGGGAAAAGTGCTTTACAAAGGCACCATCAGCGGCCTCGGCGATGTCATCATCATTGGTCATCAGCGTGGCTTTTCAACTGTCTATGCCAGACTCGACAACATCTGGGTCGGGCTCAATCAGATTGTCGAAAAAGGCGAAACTATCGGACAGATCGCCGGCGGCCGCAACCAGGCCCTGCATTTCGAGATTCGTTTCGGCGGCAAAAAACAACTGCCCCTTCCCTACCTTCCCGCTGATTTATAACTCCAGTATAGGATATGCGTTTTCTCACGGGCAAGCGCCGGAAAGGGCGGTTCCTGAGCCGGTCCTGACCGGTCGAAGGACGAACAGGCATGCAATCTTGCTGTTTTCCCGCAGCTGTTTTCAGGCCCCCCGATAGATTCTTTGTTTTTGCCGTGAAATATTTTGTGTTTTTTGTAAAGTGTTTTTCGTTGTGTTAATATTGACAACTGATAACAACTTTGTCGGGTCTGAAGGAGCTTCATGATGGTCAGAAAATTTTTCCGCAGCATTATTTTATTGGGCGTTGCTTTCGGGCTCCTGGTCCTGCTTTCACACAGCACCGCTACCGCCTCTTCCACCAATATAACCTATTTCAAATCTCTTGACCTTATCAAAAAGGTTCTTGAGATTATCAAATCAGATTATGTCGACGAAAACATCGATGAACAGAAGCTGATCTACGGGGCAATCGAAGGAATGCTCAAAAAGCTCGATGACCCCTACACCCGCTTCATGGAACCCAAAAGCTTTAAAGAAATGCAGGTCGAAACCCAGGGCGAATTCGGTGGCCTCGGCATTGTCATCTCGATCAAAGACCGCATGCTTACCGTCATTTCACCGATCGACGATACCCCTGCGGCCCGCGCCGGCATTCTCGCCGGTGACATGATCATCAAAATCGACGGCAAAGACGTTATCGACATCGCTCTGCATGATGCAGTAAAACTGCTGCGCGGCCCGGTCGGCAGCAAAGTCGTCATCTCGATTCTGCGCGAGGGCGAAAGGGATTCAAAAGATTACGAACTCGAACGCGAAATTATCAAGCTGCCCAGCGTAAAATACTGGGTCATTGCCCCGAATATCGGCTACATCCGCTTAACGCAATTCATTCAGACCTCATCAGAAGACCTTGAAAAGGCCATGATCGAGCTCGAAAAGAACGGTGCCGGCTCAATCATTCTTGACCTGCGCAACAACCCGGGCGGGCTCCTCACTTCTGCCGTCGAAGTCGGCCGCAAGTTCATCCCGAAGGGCGACATCGTGTCGATCAAGGGGCGCGATGGCGAAGAAAATACCTACAGTTCGTTCTTCAAATACCATCCGATGCTGCCTTTGATCGTGCTGATCAATGAAGGCTCGGCCTCAGCTTCAGAAATCGTCGCCGGTGCCATCAAAGACAACAAGCGCGGCCTGCTGCTCGGCAAAAAATCTTTCGGCAAAGGCTCAGTTCAGACGGTCATATCACTGAACGACGGTTCTGCCATGGCGCTCACAACTGCCCTTTATTACACTCCGTCAGGGGTTAACATTCACAAATCCGGTATCACACCCGATATCGAAGTCGAACTGCCCAAGCTTGACGAAAGCAAACAGGAAGAGATCCGCAAAGCGGTCGAACTCGACCAGAAATACCTGCAGAAACTCAGCAACGCTCACAACATCAAGAAGCCTGAAGCCGAAGTTGCATCAGCGCCTGTTAATGCAACCGCAAGCGCAATCCTCAAGGTTGAACTCAGCTCCGGCACCATTAACGTAACCACCGCTAACGGTTCTGAATCTCACAAACTCAGCGGTTTTGTAGAACCGCCCGACAGTCTTACGCAGGGCAAGGTCGAACAGTATGTCATCAATCCGTATGACACGCAGTTGCAGCGGGCTATCGACATTCTCAAATCTACTAATGTCTTTATGCCGCTGATGGATTCGAAAGAGCAGTAAGGAAGAAGATGAACGCAGGAGCAGCCACAACCAGACTTCGACCAGATGCGGGCGTGACCCTGATAGAAATTCTCATCGTCACGGTTATCATCGCCCTGATGGCTGCTCTTGCTTTTCCTGTCTACAAAATCGTACAGCAGCGCGAAAAAGAGCGCCGCCTGAGAACCTTTCTCAACGACATGCGTGCAGCGCTTGTAGGCAGGAAATCACAGCTCTCAATAACCTCTTTTGACGAAGGCTTCAGAACCTACATTGTTCAAAAGGGACAGCAGGCAATTTACGATGCCCACCCTGGTGATCCCGCAGCTGCAAACGCAGCATTGGCAACGTTTACGTTGAACATTACCAGATTCGGGCTAGGCTATCCCCCATCGCCGTCGCTTCTGGCGTCAACCGGGTATGAGATTCCGCCGATTGCAACCGGTCCATCCTCAGTCAGCGCCGTAGCGGGCAACGTTACCATAAAGGTTGACAGGCGTTTTATCAGGCGCATTCCGCCTCACCCTTTTCAAAACTGGAATATCAATGCAACCTGGACGTTCCGGCCGGCAGTGCCGCAGGGCTCTGCCCCCATTGCTTCACAGGCCTGGAACCCTGCTGTTCATTACGGTGTCATGGATATCTATTCAAGTGGTGCAGGCTTAGCCCTGGATGGGAGCAACACCGATGAGTGGTAACAGAAAAGGCTTTTCGCTGTTCGAAATGCTCATGGTTGTAGCCATGATCGGGGTGATTTCGACTGCTGCGGTACCCGTGGCCGAGCTGATGTTCATCAAAAGCAAAGAAAACGAGCTTGAAGCCAATCTGGCACAGATAAGACAGGCAATCAGTCTCTGGAAACGCGATTGCCGAAACAATGTCGTCAAACAGTATGAATACAGGGGCTTGTTGAAAATACCTGACGCAAATCTGTATCCACCCTCTCTGATTGTGCTTATGCGGCCGGATACTCTTCCCGGCGGCGGGCGCTATGATGTTCTGGATGTCGATGGAGTAACGGTAAGAGCCAGCTTCTATCCTAAGCCATACCTAAGCAATATTCCTGTTGATCCGTTTGTCGGAGCTGCAACCTGGAAAGTACATTACGCATCAGGGACTGAAACAGGAATTTTCGAAGGCGGAACTGTTGTTGGCGGAGACCCTGCAGATCATGTCGGTATTTTTGATGTTTCTCCCGTCGACAACACTGGCAATCGAAGACGCGGTTTCGTTCAGGCAATCGACGGAACCAATTACGTAGACTGGTGAGGATTTAAGCATGTTAAAAAAAGGTTTTACTATAATCGAACTTCTGATAGTTATCGCCATAATCAGCATTCTGGTTGGCGTCGCGGTGCCTTATTACAATGACTACATCACCGATGCCCGCCTGTCGGTACTCAAGCAGAACGCCGCCACCATGCGCAGCTCCATTAACCAGTTTCGCGGCGACAATATCAGAGGCCCTCTCCGGGTTAAAATCGTCAATGGCGCAACAACTATTTACGAGGCCGATATTTTTTCATCGACGCATTCCGAACTCAGCTCAGGGCCGGTTCAAATAATCGACGGGCAGGCTATTCGCCGCCCCAACGTTTTTTACCTTACCTCGATACCTGCTTTTACAGATCCGTTCAATGGCGGCAATATTCCGTCGTCTCAGATTTCTCCGGAAAAACCCTCGACCTTTTTTTACGATGCCAACAATGACGGGATTTTTGACGTCAGCACCGAATGGGCCTTTTTTGACGGCAACAATGATGGTGATTTTCTGGATGCTGACGATAAAAAATTCGACTCAAATTCTTCGATAAGCAAGGTCGACCTTCCGGCGGTACCTTTTGCCGTCGTCCCTCCAGGCAATTTCAAACCGCTCGATTATACCGACATCGTCATTACCGATTCTGCCGGAAACAAGCATTAAAAAAATATTAACGAATTTGCCGCAGCTGCCGATATCTTTGAGGAAGGACTGTTTAAACTCATGACCAATGATTTTCTGAAACGCAAAAGAATCGGTGAAATCCTCGTTGAGATGCGGGCTATAACGCCTCAGCAGCTCGATGCGGCACTCAAGCGTCAGCCATCTTCACGCAAGATGATTGGCGAGATTCTGATCGAAGATAAGGTTCTGAACGAAGAGACCCTTTTTCGCGGTCTTTCAACCCAGCATGGCATCGAGTTCATGAATCTGTCGAACATGGAGCTGAACACCGAGCTCATCAGACAGATACCCGAAAGCCTGATCAAAACCTACAAGTTCATTCCGATCAGAAAAGAGCCAAAGTCGCTGACGATTGCCGTGTTCGATCCGACCAACGTCAAAATGTTCGACAGCATCAAGATGGCCACGGGTTATATGTTCATCAAATGGGTCATCGCGATGAAGTCACAGATACTTCATATTATCAACGATATCATTTATCGGCCCCAGAACGTTCTCGACAACGTTCCAATGGATGAGCTGCTCAAAGATGTCAAACTTGAATTCAGCAAGGAAGAAAACCAGTTTTCAGAAGCTTATTCCGGTCAGACAGTCAGTGACCTCAACCTTGAAGAGCTGAAACGCGAATCAGATCAAACCTCGATCGTTACGCTGGTTCACAAGATCATTCTCGATGCCGTAAAGATGCGTGCTTCAGATATTCATATCGAAGCCTTTGAAAAGATTATTCAGGTCAGATACCGCATCGACGGTATTCTTTATGACATTCTTCCGATTGAAAGAGCGGCCCAGCAGGCGATCATCTCGCGCATCAAAATCATGTCGAACCTCGACATCACCGAGCGCTTCATGCCCCAGGACGGCAACTTCAAGCTTAGAGTCAAGGGCCAGCATATCGAGTTCCGCGTCGCCATTCTTCCGTCTATCTACGGTCAGAACTGCACCATCCGCGTTCTCGACTCAGGTCGCGTCAACCTCGATCTCAAAGGGCTCGGTTTTCACGAAGACGATCTGCAAATTTTCGAATTCAACATCGGGCGACCATGGGGTCTGTGTCTGCTTGCCGGCCCTACAGGCTCCGGTAAAACCACCACGCTCTATTCGGCCCTTTCCCTTATCAACAGCCGTCAGAAAAAGGTCATTACCGTAGAAGACCCGGTTGAATTCAAGATTCCCGGCGTGCACCAGATGCAGGTTCAGGAAAACAAGAACGACCCGAACCGCTCGCTGACCTTCGCCAGAGGGCTGCGCTCGATTCTGCGTCTCGACCCTGACATCATTCTCGTGGGCGAAATCCGCGATTACGAAACGGCTGAAATCACCATTAAAGCGGCACTGACCGGTCACATGGTTTTCTCGACCATTCACGCCAATACGGCAATCGAAACGATCAGCCGTCTTGAGAACCTCGGCATCGACCCCTATCTGTATGCATCAGCTCTCTGTCTGCTGGTTGGTCAGCGTCTCGTCAGAAAAATCTGCCCGACCTGCAAGACCCTTATCGACACGACACCATATATCGCGGCTTCACTTGGTCTTGAAATGAAAGACCTTGAAGGACACCCGCTTTACCGCGGTGTTGGCTGCAAAGATTGTAATAACAGCGGCTTTAAAGACAGAACCGGTCTCTATGAAGTTGTTGAAGTAACCCCCGAACTCAAGGAACTGATCGGCCAGCGCCGCACCAGCGGTGAGCTTATGCAGTATCTGCGCAAACGCAAGGTTAAAACACTTGCTGACTGCTGTCTGTCGAAAGTTCTTGACGGCGAAGTTCCGATCGAAGAATACATCATGATCAACATGGGAAGTAACTGATGGGAAGGTTCGGTTCAAAATTTAATACGGTTCTCGAACTGGGAACCTATGAAGTAAGGCTTCTGTCGCTTGAATCGGCAAAGCCGGGTGAAATTCGTCTGAAAAAGTGCTTATCTACAAGCACTCCCAAGGATTTTGTCGCGTCCACTTTCATCGAATACCCGATTATTGACCCGATGCCCCTCAAAAAAGCCGTCACTTCGCTGGTAAAAGAGTCGAAACTGCCTTACGAGAACGTTATGATGATGCTTCCTGACCATGCGGCTCTGATAAACCTGCTGATTACGCCGCCAAGATACTCTAAAAAAGAGATGGATGAAGCTATCAAGGAAGACTTTGTTCCGATAATGCCGCTGCCATTTGAAAGCTGGCACATGGTGCAACAGAGCATCGGCTCCTGGGAAGACGATGAAGTCGTTCTCGCCATGGCCATCATCAAAAACAATCTGCTCGAAGCCGGCAACATTGTTCAGCAGTCAGGACTCAACCCAACCGTGGTCGACCTGAATTTTCTCAATGTCGCAAACCTGATCGAGCATCATCTTGCTGCTAACGAAAACAAGGGCAAAAATATCTGCCTGATTCATCTCGGTAACGAATCAACCTCGATCGGGGTTTTCAGAGACGGCAATCTGAGAGTCCTCCAGAATCGCCCGATCGGAGCTTATGACTTTTCCAAGCAGATCAGCAAACACTTTCACGTGCCGGAAGCCGACGCTGACCAGTTCAAGCGCAATGAAGTCTGTTTCCTGCCAGAACCTTCGCCGGAACAGGATATTCAGTATAATTTCACCGTCATAAAGAACGTCTTCGCCATTCTCTGCCGCGAAATTTTCGGGGCAATCGAAAGTTATCTGACCAAGTTTCGCGAATTTGCGATTCACGAGGTAATTATTTCCGGTGGTGGAGCGAATTACGAAAATATCAACGTGGCTTTGACCACACAATTAAGCCTGACAACAAGAGTCAGAAGAGTTTGCGAGCTTTATCAGCTCTATGTTAACGGCAATCCGGTTGACGACTCTGAGAAAAACTCTCTTGCCGCAGCCTGCGGCTGTTACCTGAGGGAATAACCATGAAGTTTCAGTTTGACCTGCTGCCAGTTGAATATAAAAGCCTGCCCCGCGACAACATCGGGATTGTTCTGGCTTTGATCATCATCGTCACGACAATTTCCGCCGTTGGCAGCATGACTATCAAGAACCGAACTGAGCTGTCCGATGCTCAGAGCCGTCTCAATGCCAAAGACTCCGAGTTGCGCGATATCATCGACAAAACAAGCAAGCTGCAGCCGCCACTCAATGAAATCAATGCCCTGCGCAGCAGTATAGAATTTATCAACGCCAATCTGGACACACCTGCCAGCAATATGGTCGACTTTTTCGCAGCCCTTGAAGCTGCAGTCCCGGAACGTGTATTGATCAATGACCTGAGCCCGAAAAACTTCACCAATCTGAATGTGCCTTTTTCGATAACCGGTGAAGGCTCCACCATCCAGGATATCCTTGAATTCGTTAACCGGCTGAATCAGAGCGGCAAATTCACGGCTCAGCTCAAGAGCAATACCAGTCTGGTGCAGGAATCGGGCGTATCGCAAAAATTTGCCCTCGATATCACCTATAAACCATCCGCGCGAAAATAAACTGAACAGGAAAATGCTGTGAAGACAAGATTAAGATCAAATCTGGAACGGGTAGTGACCTACGGGCTGATGGCAGCCGCGATAGTGTTTCTTATCTACTTCCTCAGCTCGGTTAATACCAGCCAGCGCCAGCTTATTGCCGCAAAAAATACCGAAATAGCAAGCCTGGTAACCAGAATTGAAGATTCGCAGCGCGAATTCAACACCCGGCGACAGCAGATCGAAGAAATTACCGTGCAGCTTCGCGACAAGCGCCAGGAAGTTAAGGAAAAATTCGAAAGGCTTCTCGAAAGCTCTTCAAACTACACTATTTTCATCGAACAGGTCCAGAGAAAAGCCAAAGCTCTCGACATTCTTATCATGGACTCAACCTATAACTCCCCTTCCCCGGTTTCCGGGGCCGGCAGCAGCTATCTCGAATTCAAGTTTGACATGAGAATTCACGGTTCTTACAACCGTCTGAAACAGTTCCTCTGGGAATCGGAAAACGCGCTTGGCCGCCTGGTCAAGATCTCGCAGCTCGAAATTATCCCGCCTCTCAACGACAAAGACGGCAACATGACGATGAAACTCACCCTTTCTACCTTCTTCCTGCCCTGACCAAGAATAGGAAAAGCATAAATGAACCAACAGGAACTAAAAGAATACCTCAGAAAAAACAAAACCGTTGCGTTTGGTGTTCCTTTTATTGTCGGCGTTCTGATGCTTGACTTTCTTATACTTAAACCGGGCCGAAAAAAACAAGCCACCGGTCAGGCAATTACTCAGACCCAAGACCCCACAGCAACGACTACAGTCCCAGGGTTAGAGGCCGACGCAAGAGCTCCGATTCAGGCGCCGGAACCAATCGTGAATCCTGTTTACCCGGCCCTGTCTGATAAAATCGAAAGCAGGTTCGCTGCCAATCAGCTTTATCCCTATGAAGCCGGAAGAAACATGTTCATCTGGCCACAGAAACCCGGAGTCGTATTCGTCACCCAGGATACCGGTGAGCAGGCGCCTGTCGTTGAAAGACCGGATATCGCCTATCACGGCTTCTTTACTCTGGGCAGTGACCGGGTCGCAATTCTACGCTTCGCCGACGAGCTACTGCTTACCAGAATCGGCGCGACTCTGAAACGCACCCCCTTCTGCCTGACAGAGGTAACCCCCGAGAAAATCGTCATTTCTGACACATCGGAAGAGGGTCTGAGAGATTTCGAGGTTGCTCTGACCGAACAGCCTGCGGGCCAGTCCAAGGAGAAGTAAAATGGATTACCTGACCATCAAGAAACTTTTCCAGGATCGCGATAAAAGCGTCAGACTGTTCTGCCTGAAAAGCCTGCTGCGTCACAACGTTGAAAATATCGAGGAATTCATTCTCGAAGGTCTGCGTGACGGTCGACCTGAAGTGGTCATCGCGGCGATGAAAGCCTCCCGGAAATGCCTGAACCAGGAAATTTCCGGCATGATTCTGACCTATCTCGATTCACCCAACAGCATTCTCAAGAGCGAGGCTCTATACGCTCTGCAGGGTCGCAGTTCACAGGCCATAAAAACCGCGATTTGTGACTTTCTCAAACTCGAAGAAGACCCGGCGCTGGTTGCAACAGGCGTCAAGGTTCTTGGCTCGTTTAAAGCACCTGAACTGGTGCCGCTCTTCAAGGCTTTTCTCAACTACGCCGACGAGCGCGTCAGAGCAAACGCCGTCGAGTCACTCGGTGACATCGACGTTCCAGAAATTGTCGAAATTCTCAAGGTGCTGGTTTCTGACCGCAACAACCGCGTCAGAGCCAACGCTATCAAAGCTCTCTGGAACAAGGGCATCAGGTTCGGCCTCAACACCCTTTCTGAAGAGTTAAGATCTCCCAATACCCGCAAAAGAGCTTCGGTTGCTTATATTCTCGGCGAAATCCAGGAAGATCGTTCCCTTGAGCTGCTTGTCGGCCTGCTGAGCGACATCTCGCCGACCGTCAGAAACCGTGCGGTGCTCAGCCTGGGTAAAATTAGCTCTTCAAGAGTGATTCCACAGCTGATCGACGCCTTTTTCAACGAAGACGAGTTGAATATACGCGAGACCATCGTTCTCACAACGGTTAAAATCAATAAAGACCTTACAATCAGCCAGCTGTCTGAGAGGTTCCTGCGAGAAGAAAACTCACGCCTGCGCTCAATTCTGATCAAATGTCTCGGCAAGGCCGAGAACCCATGCACACTCCCGCTTCTGTCAAAAGCCCTGCGTGACAGCGACGGCCGGGTAAGGGCAAACGCTGTCGAATCCATTGGTCAGCTGCGTGACCCGCAGCTTTCCGAACTGCTTATTCCGATGCTCAATGACTCGCATAACCGCGTCCGAAGTAATGCTGCAACCGCGCTCTGGAAGCTCGGCGGCACCGGCGCGATCGTGACTTTGAAACAGATGATAAGATCTTCTCATAAACAGATGCGCTCGTCAGCTGCCTGGGCCCTTGGCGAAATAGGTGCACTGCAGTTTGGTGACGTACTTCAGGACCTCACCGGCGACAGTGACCCCGATGTCAGAAGATGTGCACTAAAAGCACTGGCAAAACTTTCTAAAATAACTTAAACTGCTAAGCGGTCATACTCAGAGAAAAACGAGGAAGTCATGAACCGCTTGAAAATTTCATCAGTAATCTGCCTTGCCATCGCTTTTTTGCTTTGTCTGCACGGGATAGCATCTGCCCAGTCAGAACAGGCCCGTGAGCTGAATCGCAAAGGCCAGCTTGCAATCGACAGCGGCCACCACCAGGAAGCGATCAACCTTCTGAAGCAGGCCATGCAGCTTGAGCCCAACTGGGGCGAACCCTATTTTAACGCTTCAAAGCTTCTGCGTCTGCGCAACAAGCGCGATGAAATGGTCAAGATGCTGAAAAAAGCCATTTCGCTGGACCCGCAAAACAAAACCTACACCGAAACCTACTCAAAAGTGTTGCGCGAAGATCTTGTCAACGCTGAAAAAGCCAAGAACGAAGCTGAAGCCGAGCGGCTGCGCCAGGAAATAATTCAGATCAACCCGGCGGAGCTGGAAATCGGCGTTCAGATGGTGAAGAAGCAGATGGCTGCTGGTCAAGCCGACAAGGCCCTGTCGCTGGCCGAAAGTCTTCTCGAAAAGAACCCTTCGTTGCGCACAAAATATGATTCTGAGCCAATGGGACAGCTTTACCAGCTGCTGGCAAACCTCGAACTGCAGAAAAACAACCTGAGTGCCGCCAAGGCGCATGCCGACAATGCTTCAAAATATTCTCTGGCAAACCCTGAAAGCAACCGTGAACTGCTTGGCCAGATCAAAGAAAAACAGAGTCAGGCCGTCGGCCTTCTTTTGACCCAGGCTGTTGAAGAACAGAAGGGCGGCAATGTCGAAGCGGCGATGCAGACTTTGAAGCGCGCCGAAGAAATTCAGCCCAATAATGATAGTGTTGCAGCCGCCATTGCCGAAATCAATCAATCACGCGATGCCACCTCTGCCTGGAAAGAAGCCTCAGAGCAGGTCAAAAAAGGCTCATGGCTCGAAGCACGTGACCTGCTGGAATATGTCGTATCGGTGGACTCCGGCAATTCTGAAGCACGCAAACTGCTGAAACAGGCGACCGACAAAGAAGAAGCCCTGATGAAAACCCTTGGCCGGCCTGACCGCCTGCCACGCAGCTCAACCGACCGGGCGGCCCTGGTCGAGGGCTTTCTGCGCCGCGGCGTTCAGTTCATCGAAGCCGGCAATCAGAAAGACGGCGCAGTCTCTTTAAACCGCGGTCTGGCGATCATCGAAATCGATAAAAGCCTTGAACGTTTCAGGGCAACCTTTGAACAGGAACTCGCCAAAATTCAGACCTCAGATAATCACCGCGATACCTGGGCAAAGGCGCTTGAAGCCCGCCAGGCCTATGAGTATGAGGAATGTCTCAAACTTTTGTCGCAGCTGCCCAAAGATTACGACGTGCAGATGCCCAGTTATCTCGCTGAAGCCTACTGGAAAACCGGCAAAGAAGAAGAAGCCATGACCCAGGCACGCTATCAGCTGGCGAACCAGCCCGACAACAACCGCGCCAGGTTCGTCCTGGGTTCGATTTTTCTTGAACGCAACGATAAAGACATGGCCTACAAATATTTCAAGGAAATCTACGACTCAGACCCGGATTACCCTGAAGTAAACGACAAACTGCTGGCTGCGAGTGCTTCAAAGTGGAAAACGGTTTTTCCCGTCGTCATCGTAGTTCTGCTGCTGTGGATCGCCTACGCACTTTACAAGTATCTGCCCGAATACAACAAGAACGCTGCGATTCGCAAAGCGGAAAGCTATCTGCGCAAAGAAATGCACGACGAATGTATCGAAGAACTCAACAAAATACGGCGTCTGCCGAACCTGACCCAGTTCGATGCGGCGATGATTTCGAAAATACTGGCACAGGCCTATCTCAAACGCGGCATTTACGACCGGGCTATCGGTGAATGTAAACATCTGATCTCGATCAACCCGAAAAACGAAGACGCTCATCTGTGGCTCGGCTATGCTTACCTTGGCCGCCGCATGATTTCACCCGAAAGTCTGCCTGAACTGCTCAACCTCTACAAAAAGGAGCAACGCAATGTTGCGCTGGTTTCGCTGCTTGGCTCGCACTATACCCAGCAGAAAAACCTCTCTGAAGAAGGGGTTCAGATTCTGGAGCAGTGGCTCAATCTCGATACCAACAACCCCGAAGTGCTCAAGCCCCTTGGGCGCTATTATCTCAAGAAAAGCCGCAGCGATGACAAGGCGATGAAAGTTTTCCAGAAAATGATGGAACTGGGGTCGCCAGAGGCAGAATTTCTGCTCGGCGTCGCGAGAATTCACCTTAAATTGCGCCAGTTCGACAGCTGCCTGCAGCTTTGTGAGCAGGTCATCAACAGCGATATCAACAACGAACTGGTGCACTCTGTTCTCAGAGAAGCCTATCACAAGCAGAACCGCATCAACGAACTGCTTGATATCTATGGTAATTTTCTCAAGAACAATCCCTACAACGTCGCTTTCCAGAATGGTCTGAAAGAGGCCCAGAAACTGGCAACAGCCAGCCCGGCAGCAGGCAGTACAGAATCAGCTCAACCGGCTTCGGATCAGATCGCCTGCCCACATTGCGGGCAGATGAACTCGAGCAGAGAATACTGCTGCCAGCACTGCGGGCAGAACCTGGTATAAGAGGTATTACGCCTGAAAAGTCATTCCAGCACCTCACGGTTTTTATCTTCTGCCGGCAGAAACTGCCGGTTGCTGGTGTTTACAACTTTCTGTCTACTGGCGTTTCTGTTGTTGCCGACAGGATTGCGGGCGGTGGGCAGCAGCGAGGATTACGCATCGCTGCGAAAGTTTCTCACGGCCAAAATGTATGGTGAGGCCTACAACGAAATTCTCCGCCTTGAGCTGACCAGAGACGAAGCCGACCCCAAACTCGAAAAGCTTAAAATCGACCTTCTTGAGCCAACCCGTGAAAGACTGACAAAGCAGGCCAGAGTCAGCCCCGACGACCCGGCCATTTTTACTATTCTTGCGGACATTGCTTTTCATCAGGGCAAGCTCGATGAAGCCACAAGCCATATCAATCGGGCTCTTGAGAACAAATCGGGGCCGACTGCCAATTTTGTCTTCGCAAAAATTCTGTTTCGCAAAGGCAACCTTGCCCAGGCGTTTGACCAGATGGGCACTGTTCTTGAAAGCATGCCTGATTCACCGGTAGTGTTCGAAGACTTTCAGTTTCTCTACTCATGCAAAAACTACGGGGTGGCTACTGCAAAAAAGCTCGCCCGCAACACCAATTTTCTCAAGCGGGCCACCCCGGTGGCCGGTGGCAGCGATATACCTGAAGTTCCCGAAAGCCCGTTCGAGAACGACCCGACTCAGACAGTCGCATTGCCTTCAGAGCCAAAACCCCAACCGGTAGAGGCCACCCCTTCGATCAACACAGCTTCTTTGAATAACGGCGACGAGGATGACACTCTGCCAGGCGACGAGCCTGATGCCGTTACCGGTCTGCCAGATGAAGACCCCGACATGACCGGAGACATCGACAACCCCGACCTGACAACTGAACCCGATGACCTGCCGGACACCGACGAGCCCGTCGACACGGCAAACATTGCCCCGCGCCCGACGCCCGTTTCCCCCGAGCCACCGAAGGTAACGGTAGAACCACCCGAGACTGACCCTGAAACAGAAAACATCAAGAAGGCTGAATATTGGCTGAACCAGGCGATCAAGCAATTCGAAAACCGCAAATACGACGAAGCCGACAACAACTGGAAAAAAGCAATCGAGCTACACGCCGATCTGCCGGGCAAAGAAGAAATAAGGGCGAAAATTGACGCTAAATATGACCTTTTCAAGCGCTACAAGAAAGCCAAAGATCTTTTCGATCTCGAAAAATACGAGCAGGCCCTGCCGACCTTCGAAGAAGCCTACAAAGAGGAGCCAGAGCGCTTTAAAGAAGCGGCTTTCAATATCGGCAAGATTTATCTGCTGCGACCTGAGCCCGATTTTATTCAGGCCCTCAAGTATCTTGACGAGGTTCTGCAGCAGAAAGACCTCGACCCCCTGTTCAAGCGCGACATAGAATGGACGAAGCTCGAAATATTCTATGGCATGGAACGCTACGAAGATGCCGACGAAATTTTTCAGCGGTTTATGCGCGATGAGGAGGCTTTTGCCCGCAATCAGGTCAATTTCAACCAGTTTCGCTACGGGCTGTGGTATAAGCTCAACCAGACTCTGGTGCATGTCGGCTTTGGTATTTTTGCAGTTCTGTTTCTGCTGGTATTCGTTCTCAGGCTGCTGCCGGCGATAACTCTGTCGTTCTCAGACCCCCTGATTGTCGCCAGACGCATGTTTGAAAAACAAAATTATACCAAAGCGATCAGCGTCGCCGAAAAAGCACTAAACAAGAAGCAGCCAGTCCAGGTCGAACGGGAGTTTCTCGAAATTCTCGTCAAGTGCCATTTTGAACTGAAAAACTATGTTCGCTGCCAGGAAAATGCCAGATTGATTCTCGAAAAATTCCCCGGCAATTCGATTGCGTGGGGCTTTCTCGCGAAAGCTTCTATGGCCAGCCATGACACTTCGAACGAGGCGATTGTCATGTATGAAACCATCTACAAGGAAAATCCTTCAAAGTCTGAATATCTGCCAGTTCTTGCCAGACATTATGCTCAGACAGGTAATACAACTGTCGAAGCCATGAACATTCTGTTCACCTACTATCAGACCGGCGGCAAAGAACCACCTGTAATTACCGCCCTGGCAGAGGGTTACGTCCAGAACCGCAGTATGGGCAATGAAGTAATCACCGTTCTCGAAGAGGCTCTTAAAATCAAAGACAAGATTGAGTATCGTGAGCTGCTGGCGCGCAATTTCTCAAAAATCAACCGTTATGCAGATACGGCACGCGAATGTATCAGAGTTCTCAATGAAAATATAAACAATATGGGCATTCATGTTGTTTATACTTCATCGATGAAAAAGATGAGCAAGGTTGCCGAGGCAATCGAGCAATACAAGACCTTTTTACAGCGCTACCCCGGCAACCCTCAGCTGACCGAAATTCTTAACGGCCTGAAAAAAGATCTGACGGCATTTGGCGGCAACGACGACGACAGCCTGCCCCAGATTCCCGACGAACTGCCAATGCCCGGAATGCCAGAACCAGGAATGGGCGGGCATGGCGGCGACCTTGACCTCGATAATTTTGTCGAACCGCCGCCTGAAGGCTTCGAAATGGAAAGCAAAAGCGATATTCCGCTGCCTGATTTTCTCAAGAATGACGAGTATTCATCTGATGTGCTTCCTGACCCGGTTAACTTTGGCAAACCAGGCCCGGAAAGGCTGTCGCCAGCTGAAAGTCGCAAAAATGCTGCGGCGCCACTTCCATCTATTGATCTGCCGACTCTTGACCCCTTTGAAGAGAGCGAATCGCTGTTCGATGATTTTGCCAACGACCTGCCAGAAGAGCTTGGCGGACCGACCAAATCGGATGTGGCAGCAACCATAAACGACTTTTCCTCACGAAATCAGATTCGCCCTGACGATCTGATGGCGCCAGAACCGCCGCCATCTGCCAAAGCACCGCCCGAAAAGAAACCGACCACTCAGGGGCTGGTGATGAAGCTCGCCGCTGCCCAGGAAAAAGCAAAGGCCCGGCGCTGGGATGAAGTAATCTCGATATTGAGCTCAGACTTTGCCTCTGACCGCAACAAAGAAGCCGGCATCATGCTGGCCAATGCCTGGCTGGGCAAAAACAAGCCGATGATGGCCATCGAAATCATTGAAACGCTTGACTTCGACCCAGAGCTGATGGACGAAAACATCAAGGACGTTCTTTATCGGATCGGCACTGCACTCGAGGTGGAAAAGAAACTCGATGAGGCGCTGCGCATGTATGACCTCATCTGCAGTGTCGACATCAACTTCAAAGATGCTTTTGACCGCTCCGACAAGATTTACAGCCGCAAAAAGGCTGGTTAAAATTTACCCATCAGCAGCTCGGCATTGAGCGCAAGGCCTTCGAGCCTGACGCCGGTGGCTCCGGCAAAGGTGTAGCCGGCGCCGAATTCGAGCACGATATGTCTTGTCATCGGCAAAACCCCGATGATCATTGGTTCAAGAAAGGTAAACGAGCCTTTGTTGAACTCGAAACCAGATGCCCGGCTGCGCAGGCGGTAGGTGCCGACCCCGAACGAGGCTCGCCACTTGACGCGGGAGTCTTCCCTGAATGAGTCTTCGAGAGTCAGACCGGCCATATCGAGATTGAACCTGAGACTTTCGCCATTCAGGGTGCCGGAATAAAACACCACCCCGATTTCCGGGTCGTAGAGTTTGCCGGCAAAGGCGCGAACACCCCAGATAGTCATGTCGCCACCAAAATTCTGCGGAGCAGCGACGCGTTTGTATTTGGTTATCGGGCCAATGCCATAGACATATTCAGTGCTTTTCGGCTGCGAATCCATGAGCAGCGTCGGGCCGGTCAGACAAAAAGCCGCCTGACAGACAAAAAGACAGACAAAAATGCCGAAAATCAGTTTTAACTTGCGCATGCTCGCCTTATCGACAGAATGAAACTTTTTTTTCAGGGCCGTACACAAGTTTCGCCTGCGAGGTTTAAAAAGGTTGCTTTGGCTGCGCAAAAGTCGGTATATTATCATTCTGAATAACAGGCAAGGCTGCACTCGATGTATCAGTTAATCTGCCTCAGGAGGATAGAGTGAGTAACGACGTAGGCCCAACCCCCCTTGGGAAATTCGTGATGTTCATGTTCGTAATCGGCTGCATTTTTGCCGCAGCCGTTTCGTTTTCGCCAGATCTGAAAAACCGCCTTTTTCCATCAGATAACAGTGGCACCGCTGATCAGACTGCCAGCAGCACCGGCAGTGAACCGGTAACCCAGAAGGTAAAGGTTGAAGCCCCTGACACCGCTGGTGTAACCACGGTACAGGAATACACTTATGTTCCGAATGAGTCTCTGCCAGCCGTCACCGGCGTTTCATCCTACAAATGGGATGAAGCGAACAAGGTGGTCGTTTTTCCGATCAACGTCTGGTTTGGCTGGTTGCCGATCATCGCCGCCAACAACGGCTTCGAACCTAATGAAGAAAGCGTTTTCTTCAAGAAGTACGGCTTCAAGGTCAATCTCAAGCTGATCGATGACCCGATTGTCGCCCGCGATGCCTTTGCAGCCGGCGAATCGCACATCCTCTGGGGCACCCTTGACATGATCGCACTCTTCGCCCCCGGCCTGATGAAAGACAGTCGCACCGCACCGCGAATTTTTCAGCAGATCGACTGGTCGAACGGCGGCGACGGCATCGTCGTTCGCGGCAATATCCGCTCGATAAAAGACCTTGAGGGCAAAACCATCGTTTATGCCCAGAACAGCCCGTCACAGTATTTTATTACCAATCTGCTGATCAATGCCGGCATTCCGTTGAACAAGGTGACCCACAAATACACCTCGACGGCTTTCGAGGCCGCAGCGGCTTTTGTTGCCGACAAAAGCATCAACGCCTGTGTCAGCTGGGCTCCCGATATTTACACAATACCCGAAAAAATCGCCGGCACTCAGATCCTTACCACTACCGCCGATGCAAACCGCCTGATCACCGACGTCTGGGCCGCCAGAGCCGATTTTGCCAAAGATCACCCCGAAGTAATTGAAGGTCTGGTGGCCGGTATCTTCGAAGGCATGACCATGCTGAAAAATGAGACCAGCAAAACCCGCGCCTTCGCACATATGGCTGAAGGCTACGGCATGAAGCTCGAAGACATCAAGTCGATGGAACAGGATGCCTACATAACCAACTTCGCCGAAAACCAGAACTTCTTTCTCAACAAGAACAGCCCGACTAACTTTGAACGCACCTGGAAAAACATCATCTACGTCTATCGCGAACTTGGCCAGATCGGCACACCGGTTCGCTTCGACGAAGTCGTCGACTTCTCGGTCATCAAAAAGTTTGTCGAAAAGGGCATGTTTCCAGAACAGAAAGAGGTTCAGGTCGCCCGCTTCGTTTCGACAAGCTACAAAAAGGTCTCAGCCGAGGCCCCGGTGCTTACCCAGACCGTCAGAATCAATTTTTACCCGAACTCAGACAACGTCTATGAACCCGAACACGATGAATTCGGGCAGGCGATTCAAAACACCCTCTACGACCCGACTGTCGATGCGACTCTCGAAAAGATCGCCCGCATGGTCGGCCAGTATGACCGCGCCCAGGTTGCAATCGTCGGGCACACCGACAGCTCGATGAAGGGCAAGGTTCCGGAAAAGGCAGTAAAAGATCTGTCGAGCGACCGCGCCAACTCGGTTCGCAGTGCGCTTGTCAGAAAATACAAATTCCCCAGAGAAAAATTCATCGTCGAAGGCAAGGGCTGGGATGAACCCGCAGATCCGGCCGACCCGATGAACCAGGCATTGAACCGGCGTGTCGAAATTCAGGTTTTTACCCCGGAAAAATAAAACTTCCAAAGGAGCTGGAAAATGTTCAAACGGTTGATGAATTTAATTAGAGGTTTCTTCAGTCTCTTTATCAAAGGGCTTGAATCAAGTAACCCGGAAGCCCTCATCGAAGCCGAAAAGGAAAACCTGAGAAACCAGATTTCGCGATTCAACGAAAGCCTGGCCAATCACGCCGCCTTTACCGAGCGCCTGATGCGGCAGGTCAAAACCCTTTCTGCCAAAGACAAGGAGCTGACCGCCAAAATTACCGCCAATCTCAAGGCAGGCAACAACAAGGTCGCCGGCCAGCTGGCTCTGCAGCTGCAGACTGTCAAGCAGCAGCTCGAAGAAAATCAGTCGCAGCTCGAAATCGCCGACAAGACCTTCAAGGATCTTGAAAAATCCAGAGATGTGGCAGTTCGCGAAGCCCAGATGAAAATCGAGAAGCTGCAGAACCTCGTCAGCGAAACCCAGATGCACGAAGCACAGGCCGAACTGCAGGAAATGGCAAAAGGCATGATCTCGGGCATCGGTTCAAGCGGCGACACGATCAATCGCGTTACCGAACTGCTTGAAGAAAGACGCGACAAAGCTGTGGGCCGTTCACGCGTTGCCGCCGGTTCTTATGACAGCTCAAACGTCACCATGAAAGAGGCCGAAATGGAAGCCCTTGGTGACGCCGCCCTGGCAGAATTCGCCGCCATGAACGGTATTTCAATGCCCGGCTCAGCACAGCCGCTTGCCGAAACCGATTCGAGTGATGATGTTCCGCAGCGTGGCATGGGCCCGATGCAGAAAAACTGATAAGTTTCGAAATATTTTCATAAGGAGCAAGAGATGAATTTCAGAGGAAAGCTGTTTCTGGTTCTCATGGCCATGCTGGCCATCTGTTTTGGCGTGGTTCAGGCCCAGGAAGCCGCAACCGTCGAAGCACCCGATACCGAATCGGTCACCACGGTTAAAGAATACAAGTTCGTGCCCCGCGAAACCCTGCCCCCGGTAACCGGCGCCTCCGGCTACAAATGGGATGACAAAGAAAAAATCGTGGTTTTCCCGATCAACGTCTGGGCCGGCTGGCTGCCGATTATCGCCGCCAACAACGGCTTTGCCCCGAACGAAGACAGCGTTTTCTTCAAGAAATACGGCTTCAAAGTTAACCTCAAGCTGATTGACGACCCGGTCGTCGCCCGTGACAGTTTTGCCGGTGGCGAAAGCCACGTTCTGTGGGGCACTCTCGACATGATGGTGCTGTTTGCTCCCGAACTGATGAAAGACAGCCGCACTGCTCCCCGTATATACCAGCAGGTCGACTGGTCAAGCGGCGGCGACGGTATCGTCACCCGCTCAAAAATCCGCTCGGTTGCTGATCTCAAGGGCAAAACCATCGTTTATGCCCAGAACAGCCCGTCACAGTATTTCATCAGCAATCTGCTGATCAACGCCGGTGTTGGCCTCAGCGAAGTAACTCATAAATACACTTCGACCGCCTTCGAAGCCGCCGCCGCTTTTGTATCCGATCCGAGCATCGACGCCTGCGTCAGCTGGGCTCCGGATATTTACACCATCCCCGAAAAAGTTGCCGGAACCCGTATTCTGACCACTACTGCCGAAGCCAACAAGCTCATTGCCGACGTCTGGGCCGTGCGCGCCGACTTCGCCCGCGACAAACCAGAAATCGTCAAGGGTCTGGTTGCCGGTATCTTCGAAGGCATGGACATGCTCGACAACGCAACTACCAAAGCCCAGGCTTTCCAGTGGATGGCCGATGGTTACGGCATGAAGGTCGAAGACGTCAAGGCCATGGAAGCCGACGCCCACTCGACCAACTTCGCCGAAAACCGCGAATTCTTCCTCAATGCCAACAATCCGACCAACTTTGAACGCACCTGGAAAAGCATCGCCTATGTCTACAACCAGGCCGGCCTCGTAAAAGAAGCCGTTCCGTTCAATCAGATCATGGACTTCTCGATCATTCAGGACCTCGAAAAGGCAGGCACCTTCAAGCATCACCAGGATAACTACGTCAGCAAGTTCGTGCCGACCACCTACAAAAAGGTTAATGCTGAGGCTCCGATCATCACCCAGACCGTCAGAATAAACTTCTACCCGAACTCTTCGAATATCTATGAACCGGCCCATGATCTGACCGGCAATGCCATTCAGAATACTCTCTATGACCCGAACGTCGAAGCCACCCTCGACAAGGTCGCCCGCCTCGTTGGCGCCTATGATCGTGCTGTAGTGGCCATCGTTGGTCATACCGACAGTTCGATGAAGGGCAAGATTCCCGAGCAGATCGTCAAAGATCTCAGCATGAACCGCGCTGAAGCTGTCAAAAAAGCTCTGGTCGACAAATACAAATTCGACCCCAAAAAATTCGTCGTTGAAGGCGAAGGCTGGAACAAGCCCGCCGACCTCGACAATGTGATGAATCAGGCACTGAACCGCAGAGTCGAAGTCTCTGTGTTCCCGCCCGAGAGCAACTGATAAACACTTACCGGGTGGGTTCTGCCCACCCGGTCTGCCCGAGGATGAAGCATGAAATTCACTCTGCATGAGAATTTTTTCGGAATAAGAACCGGCGTAAAACTTGTCGATCAGATTCTGCTCGGCATTATTCCCATTTTTCTCATATTGCTGATATGGGTTCTGGCCACATCAGGCAAAGCCATCACAGTCACGCTCCCCGAAGGAACTTTCGAAGGCTTTGAGAAAGCCCCGCCGCCTGACGGCACCAGATTTCCCGAAAGAGTTTCGCTTTTTATCGATCAAAGCCGGCTCGAATACGCTGGCGAAAAAGATGAAGACCAGCAAACCAGGCTGATTAAAGCGGGGGAAAGCTTCAAACTTGGCAATATGCCTGCCAGAGTTTTTGGCAAGGGTGTCAGAATCACTCTGCCACCGGGCAGAATTGTCGGCCGCGAAAAAATCGCCCCACCCCCCGCAGCTGCAGAAAAAAAGCCGGAACAGACAAAAGCCTTAGACAGTCAAATGCCGGCCGGGGCCTCTTTATCTGAGAACATTTCCCAGCCGGTTTCAGAGACTACACCGAACATCGGCCATACTCCGACCACGGTTGCAGGAGAAGCCCAGGCTACGGCCGACAAGCCGGCCGCACCGGACACAGCCGCAGCAGATACACCCGCTGTGCCGGCAACCCCCAAATTCATGTATCGCTACGAAGTCGTTGAAACCCGAATTATCAGCCCATCGGTATTGCCAAGCCCGGGCGAAGTTTCACGCTCTTTTCCGTCGCTGTGGTCAAATCGTTATCTGCCCAAAAATATTCTTTACAGCTTTCTACGCGTCGGTGCGGGCTTCATTGTCGCTTTCATAGTTGTTTTCCCCATGGCTTTGCTCATGGGCACCTTCAGCAAATGCAAGGCCATTGTTGCGCCACTGATGCTGTTTGGTGGTTATCTACCAATCCCGGCCCTTGTGCCACTTTTTATGATTCTTTTTGGCACCAATGAACTGCAGAAGGTCATGTTTCTGGCCTTCGGCTTCGCCATCTATCTGCTGCCGCTTTTCGTAAAGTCGCTTGAAGAAGTCGACAACGTCTATCTTCAGACAGGCTACACGCTTGGCGCCAATAAATTTCAGGTTCTCAACAATATTCTGCTTCCGGTCGCCCTGCCCAACATTTTTGATGCCATGCGCCTCGGCTTCGGTATCGGCTGGGGCTACATCATTCTTGCAGAAATGGTCGATATGGGCAGCTTCGGCGTTGGCACCCTGATTCTCACCAGCCAGAGACGAGGGCCGCGTGAAGACATTTATCTGGTACTCATTGCCATCGTTCTGATGGCCTTCATCACCGACAAAATATGGGATAAGGTCGGGCAGCAGCTGTTCCCCTACAGGAGTCAGAAACGATGAGCAACCAGCCGCAAAAACCTTCATTATTAAGAAAAATTGCTGGTTACTTCGTGCGCTTTGGTGATGAGCCGGTAACACCGCAGATTCAGGATCGCACTCAGGCTCAAAATCAGGTACCCGCTAAAGTCAGCAAAGCTGACGCAGACGAACAGCCTGAAAAAGCAGCCACACCACCGGCCAGAGCCGCTGGCAATGAAAAGCCTGCCGGGCAGAAGCACGCGGCAGCCCAGCCAAAAATTGAAGATTTTCCTTTTCCGGGTGCCATGGCACCCGTCAGCGACATAGAAAAACCGGCAGTCACATCGGTTGAGCCGGCTGACAAGCCGACAAAGCCTGTTCCTTCTGGTGAACAGCATGTCACGGTTGAAGACCCGGACAATGCTGTAGAACCCGGCAGCTGCATCGACAATCTGCATAAACCCAAATACCCGCCGATTGTCACTTTTCGTAATGTAACCAAAGTTTTCAATCCGGGCACGCGCAATGAATTTATGGCCCTCAAAAATGTGTCTTTTGAGATTGAAGACCTGCCCGATATCGGCGAATTTATTGCCCTGGTCGGCCCTTCGGGTTGCGGTAAATCGACCGTTCTCAATCTTATTCAGGGCTTTCAGGAAGTCGGGCCGCCTACTTTTGGCGAGGTTCTAGTGCGCAACAAGCCGGTTACTGGCCCTGGCCGCGACCGTGGCATGATTTTTCAGAAATACAGCTCTTTTCCGCATCTGACCGTGTTACAGAATGTGATGTTCGGCCTGCAGCTCAACCGTGAAAGTCTCGGCTATTCAGATCAGGTCATGGAAAAACTGGCGCGTGAAATGATCGCCAAGGTTGGCATGAAGGGTCACGAAGACAAATTTCCGTATCAGCTTTCTGGTGGTCAGCAGCAGCGCGTCGCCATCGCCCGCACCCTGGTTCTCAAGCCCCGCATTATTCTGATGGATGAACCGTTTTCGGCCCTCGATGAGCCGACACGCATCGAGATGCAGGAGCTGATCACCTCGCTCTGGCACGAAGTCGAAGCGACAGTTTTTATCGTCACCCATTCGCTGGCTGAGGCTGTATATCTCAGCGACCGCATTTTTATGTTTCAGGCCAATCCCGGTCGTCTGGCCCGCCAGATTGCCATAACCCGCGAGCTGATCGGCAAATACGACGGCATGACACCGCTAGAGGTACAGGAAAGCCCGAAGTTCAATCATTTTCTTAAAGAGATTACCGACGAATTCCTTAGAATTGGTGGTTCAGCATAATGGCACCTTATCGCAAGCCCGGTTATTCTGACTATCTCAGCGAGGCCTTTAACGCCGGACTCGTTATCAAAGGCATGGGCGAGATACCGGTCAACAAGCTGTTCATTCTCGGCTCGTTCATTCTCGGATTCAGCAATCCGGGCTTCTGGTTTCTCGGTCTGGCCCTTGAGTTCGTTTATCTCTGGTATCTTTCTTCGAACCCAAGGTTTCAGAAATACGTCGAAGGCAAGCAGCTGGCTGAGATTCAGCAGTCGCGCTCAGACAAGATGAACGAAGTCATCGCCAGCCTGACCCCCGAAAATCATTCACGCCTGAAGAGGCTGAATGCAAGCCTTGCTGAAATCAACAAACTGATGAACTGGAACACCGACGACGGTTCAGGGTTTATGAACACCAGCAAGCAGGCGACGCTCAACCAGTTGCCGTCAATCTTTCTCAAACTGCTGAAAACGAAGCAACTGATCGAAGAGAGCCTGCACCGCACCAAAGCCAACGAAATAAAAAGTGAAATCAAGAAGCTTGAGCAGCAGATGACCGATGACATCAGCCCGGCCCTTGCCAAGTCGCTGCAGGGCAATATCGAAATTCACAAAAAGCGCCTCGACAATCTCTCGGCTGCCAAAGAGAACGAAATGCTTGTTGAAATGGAACTGCAGCGCATCGAAAGCCAGCTGCAGATGGTACGCGAAGGCATCGCTCTCGACAGCAGCCCCGAAGCTTTCAGCGCCAACATCGATCATATCAACAACACGCTTGGCGAGACCCAGAACTGGATCAACACCCACACCGACTTTCTGCGAAAACTCAGCGGACCGCCGATCGATGAGCCGGTCTTCGAAAGTGACAGTGAACCGGTCATACCGCCACCGACAAGAGAAACCGAGTAAAGGAAAAATATCATGGCAAGTTACCCCAAATGGGCCAGCGAAATGTCCGAAATTTTCAAAAGCGGTTCAATCAGCCAGTTTTTGCTCTACGGAAACATTGACGACTGGGTAACTTACGCCGGCGAGGGCAATCAGGCCCTGCAATGCCTTTCGTTAAAAGACTTTCTCACGCGCATCATGTTTGCGCCATTTGAAGTCGTTCTCACCTATGACCGTGGGCACGGAATCAGGGCCAGTAAGGGCGGCGAATTGTTTTTCAATTTTCTCAAAGCCTACGACAGCTTTCATCGCACCGGGTTTGCAACCAGCACCGGCGGTGACATAGCCGCCGATTCGGCCAATTCATTGCCGAAAGAACCTAAAAAGGCTCTAGCACTTATCGACCGTTTTATCAGACATGGCCTGGTGCGCATGACCGCCGATAAAAGCGGCAAGGCTGTTGCCAACCCTATGCGCATCGCCGTCATCATCGACTATGCACAGTATCTGTTGCCACGTGCCGAAATAGCCTATACAAGCGCCGAATCGGTTGAAACCCTGATTCGCGTTCTTGACTGGGCATCTGACCCGAATATCAACAGCGCTTATGTCAGCACCTGTCTGATTGCCGAAAATCTTAATGATGTTAACCGACAACTGGTCGAGAACCCGCGTTCGGCCAAAATTCAGATCAGCCTGCCCGATTCAGAAACGGTTCTCAATTTTGTGCAGGCAATAACCTCTTCAATCAGCGATTTTGCAACAATCTGCGATGTAGATCGCGCCTCACTCGCACAGAAACTCGAAGGGCTTTCGTGTATTGACGTTCAGAACCTCATCGAGAGGGCGATCAAAAACAATCGCCGCATCAGCATGGAATACCTGCGTGAAGTGAAAAAGGAAATGATCGAAAAGTCGGCTGGGGGCCGCATAGTGTTCGTCGAATCGACGCGTAACCTCGATGATGTTGCCGGCCACACAGAGGCCAAATCCTGGCTGCGCCAGGATGCCTCGCTGATGAAGCGCGGTAAAGTAAAGGCTCTGCCGATGGGCTACCTGATCACCGGCCGTATTGGCACGGGCAAGACCTATCTGGTCGAATGTTTCGCAGGCGAAGCCGGGGTTCCCTGTGTCGAACTTAAAAATTTCCGCGACAAATGGGTCGGTGCGACCGAAGGCAACCTTGAAGCCATTTTTAAAATTCTGCATGCCATGGGTCAGGTAATAGTTTTTATCGACGAAGCCGATCAGGTCGCTGGCAAGCGCGATGGCAACTCAGGCGACTCGGGTGTTTCCGGTAGAATTTATGCGATGCTGGCCAGAGAAATGGCTGACACACGCAATCGCGGCCGCATTTTCTGGATATTTGCGACGTCACGCCCCGATCTGCTCGAAGTCGACCTTAAGCGCGTCGGACGCCTCGATGTGCACATGCCGCTGTTTGCGCCGCAGACTCTCGAAGACAAGCAGGCGCTTTTCAAATCGCTGGCCCGCAAAAACAAGGTTAAACTTGAAGACAGCGATATACCAGAATTTTCTGATACGCTCGACATTGGCGGCAATGAGATGGAAGGCATTCTGATCATGGCTTCGCGCATGTTAGAACTTCAGGAAGAAGATGCCCCCGACCGCAAACCGGTGGGGCACTTCATCAGCGAAGCGATGAAGTCATACCGGCCGATGGCCCACTCTGCACGCCTCGAATACATGGACCTGGCAGCGGTGGTTGAGTGCACCGATCAGAGATTTCTGCCCGAAAAATTCGCAAAGCTCGAAACAGACGACATAAAAAGGCGCATGGATGAGCTTAAGCTTGAAATGAGCGAATAATTCAAGCAACGAATTCGCGCTGGGCGCAGAGATATTTGATCAGACGCAGCACAGTGCCTGAACCCGGAGTCGAGGTCAGTTCGTAGCTGTCGGAAAGCATGCTGATCAGGCCGAGCCCACGGCCGCGGGTCGAGCTGAGACAACGCAGGTTCGCCGGGATTTTGACACATGAGGTATCAAACCCGCAGCCAGTGTCTTTAACACAGACTTCGAGCCTGTCTTTAAAAATCAGAAACTCGACTTCGAGTTCTGCCGCGTCTGCCATTCTACTGCCATGTTCGACCGCATTTGCATAAGCCTCATCAACGATCATGGCCAGTTCAAATACCTGATCTTCATCAAAGCCCATCCGGCGGGCAATTATCTCAGTGTTGTCTCTGATCGCTCTCAGATAGCAGGGGTTTTTGAATCTGAAAAACACCTGTTCAGGGAACTTTCGTTTTTTCATCTTTGCTTGCCTCAATAATAAGCATAATCTTTTCTATTCTTTTCGCAAGCACCTTGTGCATTGGCATCACAGGCAGTTTTTCAGACATCCGGCAATAAAATCAGGCTTTTCTTCAAAATACAGAAAGTCATCACGCGAAAAGTAGTGGCAGGCTTTGCATTTATGACAGGCTTTATGGTACAAAACTGTCATGTTGAAAAATTACCTTTACCTGACAGCGTTTTTGCTTCTTTTTGCTGGTCAGATTCTCGCTGACCCGCCGAAGTTTCCGTCATGGATGGAAGAAGTTGAATTGCGTAAACCAGGGGCAAGTAACGGCTTCAACGAGCCGGCCGCACCCGTCGACCCGGCAACCGGCCAGCCATCGACAAATTCAAGGGGTCCTGGCTCTGCATTTGGCAAGCCCAAATTGCCCGACTTCAGCAAATTGCGCGAAAAAGCAATCAAAGCCGAATTCGAAAAACGCGCCGCTGCCGAAGGCGAACTCGAAAACTCATATTCAGCCTCAGTTAAGAACATCGACCAGCTGAAAAGTGAAAAAAGCCGACTCGAAACTCTGCTATCAGCCGGTCCGGGTGCCAACGAAAAGCAGCAACTGCTCGCAGGCATCGGCGGTCTGGCACAAAAAATAGCGCTGAGCGAAGAACTGATAAAGCTACTCAGCCAGGGCGGCGAACCGAACGCGAAAGTACCGGTTGCCAGCCTCTCATCAGCCCAGTTTGACCGCGCCATCGAAATCAAAAAACTGCTGTTTCCGGGCAGTCATAAGGCAGCAGCCAGGCCGGCGACGGTCGCGAAAAAACCGGGCGCCGTTTCCGGTGCTGAAACGCAGGCGGTCGATCATGACCGCGAACCAACCGAAGAAGAATTGATCAGAGCCAGGCAATACAAACCCGGCCGGATCAAGTCGTTTTATAAGGAAATGAAACAAGCCGAACAACAGAAACAGGAGAAAGACGAAGAATGAGCGGTCACAACATCGGAATCGTTGGCGCAACCGGCGCCGTAGGCCTTAAAATTCTCAAAGTTCTCGATGAACGCCTCAAAGAAATCAAAAGCATCAGACTTTTCGCCTCTGAACGCAGTGCCGGTCAGAAAATCGCGTTTCGTGGCCGCGACATCGTCGTAGAAGACCTGGCAAACAGCAGTTTCAAGGGGCTAGATGTCGTATTTTTCTCTGCCGGCACCGAAGTCAGCGTAAAATACTGCCCGAAGGCGGTTGAAGCCGGGGCCGTCGTTATCGACAACACCAACGCTCACCGAATGAACCCTGATGTGCCGCTGGTCGTGCCCGAGGCAAATTTTCATGCCCTGAAAAATCATAAAGGGCTGATCGCCAACCCGAACTGCTCGACGATTCAGATGATCGTCGCTCTGGCGCCGATTCACCGCATCAACCCTATCAGGCGCATTGTCGTCGCCACCTATCAGTCTGTTTCAGGCACCGGTCTTGAAGCGATCGACATTCTCAAAAGGCAGAGCGAGGCCATGCTCGCCGGCAAAGAAATTCCGACCGGCGTTTATCCGCATCCCATCGCTTTTAACCTGATTCCTCAGATCGACGTATTGCTTGATTCCGGCCTCTACCGCGAAGAAGAAAAAATGGTGCGCGAAACCTGCAAAATCCTCGAATCTGACATCAGAGTCTGCCCGACCACGGTGCGGGTGCCGGTAATGTACTGCCACAGCGAATCGGTTAACATCGAGCTTACCCGACCGATGCAGCTTGCCGAGGTGAGAGACATTCTCAGCAAGGCCGAAGACGTAGTTCTCGTCGACGATCCGGCAAAATCCGTTTACCCGACTCCGCTCGCCTGCGAAGACAAAGACGAGGTTTTTGTCGGCCGTCTGCGCGTCGACCCCTCGGTCGATAACGGTTTCAATATGTGGATCGTCGCCGACAATCTGCGCCGCGGTGCCGCCACCAATGCCGTAAAAATTTACACCGAAATGGTAAAGCATGGCCTTCTGTAAGCGGCAAAAAAGCCTGACGCCAGGCATTCTGCTGGCGCTGCTTCTGATTGTTCTGCCGGTTTCGTCCGTCAGAGCTCAGTATGCCGTTCTTCAGGGTGATGAACCGAGAATCAGGGCGATTCTTTACACAAAAGAAAACCCGCGCGCCCTGATTTATCATAATTCGCAGCGGTTTCACGCCATGCCCCAGACCAGGCTCGATGATGAGTGGTATGTCGATGAGATCCGGCGCGAAAGCGTGTTGTTCAAGCGCACCTCGACGCGCAGTTTTGCCGAGATTTACCTGAACGCCCCGCAAAAAGCAAAATTTCACAAAGACTGGTCTTTCTACGGCCACCCGATCGCACTCTGGGAAGCAATCGAATTGCTCGCCCACGGCTTCGGCTATCAGGCCATAATGCACTTTCAGGCCGGCGGAGCAGTTGTTCCCGGCAATCATGGCGACACGGTTCAGAAACTGCTGAAAAAAATTCTGCCACCTCACCATCGCTTTGCCTTTGCCGGGCCGGTTTTGATGATACTGCCGGTACAGCCATCCGGGGAAGAATGGACCGAAGTGCTCGAACGCATGAAGCTTTGCGTGCCCGAGCGCCTGTCATTGCGCTATCCAGGCCTGAACAAGCCCGGAATAATTATTTCGCGCGGTGACGACATTCAGTTCATTCTGCGCAAAATTTCGCTCGGCGGCAAGGTGCCGATTCAGTTTCCGCGCGACCTGCATTTTCCGGTCTATGCCTCGTTCCGTCATATTCCGTTTGCCCAGATGCTGGTTAAAATTCTCTATCTGAACCAGTGCATTCTCATCGAGCGCGAAGAAGGTCTCGAAGTTACCCCCTGGCCGCGGCAGATTCTACAGCGCCGGCCGTATGCAGACTTTCCGCTCATAAAAGCCCTGCCTTCGGAACCACAGGAAGGCTCAGGCCCGATGCCGCCACCACTGGCGCGCGAACACCTGCTCAATCACCCGATTGTACAGCAGAATCCAGGAAATTAAGACATGTCGGCAAGAACTCTATCAATTCAAAAATGTGCATCTTACGAACAGATAAAGGTAAAAGAGGCGATCATCAAGCTTCTTGAGCCGCTTGGCGGCATCAAAGCTTTTGTCAGAAGCGGCAACAAGGTGCTGATAAAACCTAACATGCTGACCTGCAAAGAGCCTGAACGGGCCGCAACCACTCACCCTGCCGTAATCGAAGCGGTGGCGAGCCTTTGCCACGAGGCTGGCGCGACTGTCTTGATCGGCGACAGCCCGCCAGCCGTGTTTGGTCGCACCGAAGAATTCTGGGAAAAAACCGGTTTTGCAGCTGCGGCCCGCAACAGTGGCGCACAGCTTACCAGCTTTGAGACCGATGCGAAAGTGCCGGTCAAATTCTTTTCAAACGGCCGCGAAATCACCGTTCACCTGGTCAAAACACTTTTTCTTGCCGACGTGGTCATCAATCTGCCAAAAATGAAAACCCACAATCTGACCCGCATCACCGGGGCAGTCAAAAACCTTTTCGGCCTTATTCCGGGTTTGGCAAAAGCGCAATGGCACAAGATATTTCCGCGGGCCGAAGAATTCGCTTATTTTATCGCCGATCTCGGCCACCAGATTCCGGTAACCCTCAACATCATGGATGGCATCGAGAGCATGGACGGCCAGGGCCCGGCCGGTGGCCGGGTAGTCAAAAGCGAAGTGCTTCTGGCTGCGACATCGCCGGTAACCATCGATCTCGGTTTCTGCAGGCTGATTGGGCTGGATCCGGCAACGGTGCCGACCCTGAGCCGCTGCAATCAGCTCAACTGGGGCCCAAAAAGCTTCGATGAACTCGAATTTGCCGGATGCCCGCCTGAAGCGGCAGCCATAAAGAATTACCAGGTGCCCGGAACCCCGCCGATCTCGATAATACCTGATTTCATCATCAATTTCATGCGGCGGCTTCTCTGGGCAGGCCCGGTTCTTCTGCCTGATACCTGTATAAAATGCTGCCGCTGTCAGAAAATCTGCCCGGCCGATGCGATAACTATTTCGACAGCGGGCGCCGAATTCGACCGCCAGAAATGCATTTCGTGCTTCTGCTGCATGGAAGTTTGCCCGGTCGAAGCCATTGAAATGAAATCAAGCCCGCTGCTGTCTCTTGGCTTGAAAATGCGTGGGCTTAAGCGCCGGCTGCGAAAACGCAAATGATCAGCTGCAAAAATCTGTTCAACCGCCTGCAGGTGATTCTGCTCGACCTTCTGGCGCGCAAATGCGCCGACATGAGCAGCAGTAGAAAAAAACGCCTGGCCCGCTTCATCGCTGGAGTTGCAAAACCTCTGCCATGGCTGCGCTTCGGGCAGGTTGTCGAGCGCATTGAAGAACACCTCGAAATCAACCGGCCGGCAGCCGAAAAGCTCGCCGGGCAGGTTTTCGAAAGCTTTCTGCTCAATGCTTTTGAAATGGCTGGTCTTAAATTTTTCAGCAACGAAGAACTTAATGGCAGAATCAGGGTCGAGGGCCTCGATAATCTTAAAGCCGCGCTTGCCCGGCACAAAGGGGCAATAATTGTTTCCGGCCATTTCGGGCTCTGGGAACTGATTCCACCCTGGCTGGCAATCAATGATTTCAAGGTCACCACGGTAGTGCGTCGACAGAACAACGCCTATGTCGATGCCTGGTTTGAAGAGATGCGCGGCCGGCACGGCGCAAAAACCACCGACTCGGGCTATGGCATTCGAGAAATACTCAAATCACTGCGTCAGGGCAACATCCTGGCGTTGATGATCGACCAGGATAACGGTAAACAGGGCATATTCGTCAGATTTTTCAAACGCTGGGCCTCGGCACCGACCGGGCCGGCGCAGATAGCACTTAAAACCGGCGCACCCATTGTTCCGCTGGCCTGTTTCCCAGACTTTGGCGGACGGCATCTGATAAAAATCTGGCAACCAATTTATCCAGAGCGATACAGTAACGATGTTCGCGGGCAACAGCAACTGACCAGTGACTTTACCGCCCGGCTCGAAGAGATAATCAGACAGCAGCCACAGAACTGGTTCTGGCTGCATCGACGCTGGAAAACCCAGCCTGCTGACGCCCCCGAAAACGAATGGGCAAAACTTGTTTTGACTTCTGAGACAGATGCAGGCGATAATATAAACAGGAACTGACATGGGAAAACTGTATCTGAAAACGTATCAGTGGGTTTTGCGGGCGGTGGTAGAACTGCTCGACCTGTTTCCGCCCCGGCGTATCGACAAAAATGAATTTGCCCTGCGCAAAGGTACGCTGCCCGAAGATTTCAAGGCCCCCGACGAAGGCACGATCTGGGTTCACGGCGCTTCGCTCGGCGAAGTGATCACCCTGCGACCGTTTCTCAAAGAACTGGCAGATATCTACGGCCGACAACGCCTTGTCTGCACTGCAACCACCATGGATGGCTTAAGACAGCTGCAGAAAGACGAAATCTGCGGGTTTGCCACGCTTCTGCCAATCGAACTGCCCGCCTTCACGATTCCTTTTATCGAGCGGGTCAGGCCAACAGTAATGCTGATCAGTGAAACCGAAATCTGGCCGCTATTGCTCGACACCCTTGCCCGCAAAGGCGTTCCTTACGGCATTATCAATGGCCGCATCAACGAAAAAAGCGTACGCATGATGCGGCTGGCCTGGCCGATCTTTGAATCAGCGGTCAGCGGCATAGCGTTCGCCTTTCCCCAGGAAAAGCAATATCAGCGCCGCTTCAAGATTCTTGGCATCAAAGAAGAGCGACAGCGGCAGCTGGGCTGCTTCAAATATGATATCGCCGAATCGCTGCCCGACACGACTGCTCTGCGCCGACAGTACGGCATAATCGACGGCAGGCAGCTGATCTGTTTTGGCAGCACGCATCCTGGCGAAGAAGTTCTGATTCTCGACGCCCTCGACCCTCTCTGGGAAAAAATGGACGCAACCGTAATCATTGCCCCGAGGCATGTTAAAAGGGTTCATGAAGTTGAAGAACTGCTGCGGGAAAGAAAAATTGAATTTATTAAAGTATCTGAAGGGGCTTCGAGCTCAGCCAGAGTGATTCTGGTAGATACAATGGGTGAGCTGCGCAATTTTTATGCGATTTCTTCGCTCGTGTTTGTCGGCGGCAGCCTGATCAAACGCGGCGGCCACAATCTGATGGAACCGGCGGCCTATGCCCGCCCGACCCTCACCGGCCCGCACACATTCAATTTCCGCTACGAAATGATGGCTCTCAACCGTGCCCGTGCCATAAAAACGGTTAAAGATTCAGAGGAACTGCGCCAGGCAATTACCTTATGGCTGCAGCAGCCTGATAACTATTCCGAGATGGGTGCGCGCGCCCGGCAGGTGCTCGAATCGATGGCAGGCGCCTGCCATCGAACAGTAAGCAGCCTGCAGCAACTTGGTTATCTGCCCCATGTCTGACTGCGAAATAGTTCTGCGCCTGAATGCGATGGGCGATGTTCTGCTGACGGTTCCGACACTGAGAGCTATGGCAGCGAGCGGCATCGAAACGCATCTGGTCATAAACAGCCGCTGGCAACAGCTGGCCGGGTTTCTGCCCGCTAAAGTTCATCTGTTCTCGGGCACCGGCAGTCTGATCAGACTCGCGCGTGAACTTAAATCGCTGAACCCCGGAGCGGTATTCGATCTACAGGGAAAACTGGCAACCATAGCCCTGCGCAATCTCATCAATGCCCCGATCACCCGCAGCTACCAGAAACGCACGCTTGGCGAACAATTCATGGCCCTGCGTCGACAGTATCCATTGAGATTCTACGATCAGAGACCTGTCTGGCAGAAATATGCCGAGACCTGCGGCGTCGAAATCACGACCCCTGATCCGTTGCTGGTTTTAACCGACGAATATCTGCTTGAATGCGAAAAAATAGCCGAGGCGGCGGGCTTGCAGAAGAAACGCTATATTCTGATTCACCCCGAGGCTTCAAAACCAGGCAAAGAGCTGCAACAGAAGATGCTCGAGCATCTGCAGAAAAATTCACCGTTGCCGACTGCTTTGATCGGCACCGCGAAGTCGACTCTTGAAGTTTGCGGGCCGCATCTCGACCTGCGTAATCGCTTTGAGCTTCGTCATCTACCTGGTATTATCAGGCATGCCGCCGCCGTCATCTCTTCTGATTCCGGCCCGATGCATCTTGCCCGCAGTGTCGACACGCCGCTCGCCGCTATTTTCATGCAGACCTGCCCATCACTTGGCTTTGCACCGGTACCAGGCAATAATGTTCTCGTGCTCTCGAAGGATCTGCCATGCAAACCCTGCAGCCTGCATGGCCAGAACGACAGTTGCCCGGAAGGGCACTTTGCCTGCCGTGATCTCGACCCCGAACAGACGGCCGGGCAGATTTACGCCTTTCTGAATAAATTTTTATGAAAATTATCGTCATTGGCCTGAACTGGCTGGGTGACATCATCATGTCGCTACCGGCACTGGTCGCCGCATCACAGGCCGGCGAAACCCACGTCGTGACCCGGCCACACCTCGCCGAAGTCTACAGTCTTTTTGAATTGCCGCTGCACGTTCATGCGATAGCCACAAATGCCTGGCCGCACGAGGTTTTCAAACAGTTGCGCCCCCTGCGGCGGCTTGCCGCAGAGCGGGCAATCGTGTTGCCCGACTCACTGCGGGCAGCGATGCTGGCAAAAGCCTGCGGGACGACCGGCAGTATCGGCTACGCCGCGCAATGGCGCAGTCTGTTTCTCGATCGCGCTCTCGCCAAGCCTGTCGAATTTACAAAAATACACGAAGCCGACCTGCACTATGATCTTTGCCGCGAAGCCGGGCTGAGCAACGAAATGACCCGGCCGACGTTAAAAAAGTATGGCTGCTCCGATACTGAATTTGCAGATCTTGCAGCCAAACTGGGCCTGCCGGCACGGTATCTGGTCATGGCGCCGGGAGCAGCATTTGGCGCTGCCAAGCGCTGGCCGCCCGCGCTTTTCGCCGCCCTTGCCGATCTGGTTGCCGCCAATATGAAGCTGCCGATAGTCATTACCGCCAGCGCTTCCGAACAAACCATCGTCGACGAAATCTGCGGCAATTCAAGAGCTTATTTGATCAGTGCAGCCGGGCGCACCAGTCTGCGAGAACTCGGCTGTCTGTTAAGCCGTGCCGAAGCTCTGGTTGCCAATGATTCCGGCACGATGCATCTGGCAGCTCTGTATCAGACTCCTACGGTGGTGCCGGTCGGCCCTACCGACATGATCAGAACCGGCCCGCTCAACCCGAATTTTGCTGCGGTTACCGCTTCTGGCGTCTGCCCGATTGCTCCCTGCCGACAACGAACCTGCCCGCGGCATGACCACGCCTGCATGCTGGCAATTCCACCCGAAGCCGTCTACGCAGAACTGGTTCGCCTGACCGGGGGTTCAGATGCAGCCTGAGCGAATTATTGTCTCGCGTACCGACCGGGCCGGCGACTTTATTCTCACCCTGCCGGTCTTCAGAGAACTGAAGAAGGCTTTTCCACAAAGCTGTCTCTGTGCGCACGTTCGCAGCTACACCGCTCCACTGGCGCGACTGGCCGGTGAAATCGACGAAATAATTCTCGATGACAGTTACCCGGCCGGACTCTGGTGCTCGCCCCTGGCAGAAGATTTTCGCAAAAAGCGCTTTGATCTGGCTGTAATCGTTCACCCGGCCGGTCGCAGTGTTCTTGCCACCTGGCGAGCCGGTATCAGACGGCGGGTCGGGCGCGCCTCAAATGTTTTTCAGCTGTTTCTCAACGACCGGCGGGTGCAAAAGCGTTCGCGCAACGAAAAACATGAATTTGCGTACAACCTCGACCTGCTGAACGGTATCGTTCCGGCCATCGATTTTTCGCCCTGGTCGTTCAAGCTGCCAGAGCAAATGATCGCCGATGGCACGGCATTTCTCGCCCGCGCCGGCATGGCCGGCTGCAAACCGGTGATCGTTCACCCCGGGCACGGTGGCTCGGCTCATAATATTTCGACAGCCATGTACGCGCAGCTGGTCGCCGGGCTGCTGCAGAATGGCGTGCCGGTGCTCGTCAGTCTCGGCCCGAACGAAGAATCGCTGCGCCTGCAGTTTCCGGCACCGGTTCACGGCCGGCTCGCCTTCGCCAGCGATCTGCCGGACCTCGCGGCTTTAGCCGGAGTATTTGCCGGTTGTTCGGCATTTTGCGGCGGCTCAACCGGCCCGCTGCACCTCGCGGCAGCGCTGCAGCTTCCCTGCGCCGCTTTTTTTCCGCCCGTTGCAGCCATGACACCGAAGCGCTGGGGCCCGGTCGGCTGCGCCAGCCTGATCATCAAACCCGAAATCGCCGACTGTGATGGCCGCTGCACCAGCTGCGGCTCAAATGGCTGCATGAGCCGGCTGCAGGTTCAACCGGCAGTGGCCTGGCTTACAGGAGAACGAAAAAAATGAATACACCTCTGATAATCAATGATTACATAACCATCCCGTCTGAGCAGCTCGAAATCAGTGCGGTCCGGTCGTCCGGTCCAGGCGGCCAGAATGTTAACAAGGTCGCCACCTGTATTGAACTGCGTTTTCGCCCTGAATCATGCGGGCAGCTGAGTATGCCGGTCGTGCAGCGGCTGCTGAAAATCGCCGGCAACCGCGTCGATTCGGAAAATACGATCATCATTACCAGCCAGCGCTACCGCGAGCAGTATCGCAATCTCGACGACGCCTGCCAGAAACTGCGAGAAATGATTCTCAAAGCGCTCAAGCCGCCCAAAGTCAGGCGTGCTACCAGGCCAACGAAAGCTTCTGTAGAAAATAGAATCAATCACAAAAAACAAACCAGCTTCAAAAAAAGTCAGCGCCAGAAGCGCGACTGGGATGAGTAGAGAAAAAAACGGGCCCCGGTAGATTACCGGGGCCCGCGTTGCTTACAGCTTAAAGCTTATTTTTTTCCAGCCTGAGCCTTTTTGAGGGCCTGCAGGGCTTCGAGGGTTCTGGCGTCATCGGCGCCAAATTCATTTTTGAAGTTCACGTATTTGATGTAGAGGCTGTTGACGTCTTCGGCGCCGGCGGCACTCTGCTGCCATTCAGCAGCGGCCCACTCAGCCTTTTTCATGTCGACGTTGAATTTGTAAGCCGGCACCAGCGTATCGCCGGGTTCACAATGGGTTGCAAAGCCGGGGCGCAGAACCATACCTTTGCCTTTGGCAATGCTGTTAACAGCTACTGCGCCTTCCATGACCGATATCGATGCTTTTTTGCGGGATGAAACGGCCACTTCGAATTCAGTGCCGCGAATACCGGCAACGAGAGTCGGGGTTTCGATTCTGAATTCGGTACCGCGTTTGGTAAATTTATACCAGGTTTTGCCCTTGAAGACCTTTATGCTCATCGGCTGAACTTCGACGAGAGTTCTTTCTTTGATGCGCATGGTTGTGCCATCAGCATAAACCAGCGATGCCTTCGACTCGCGCAGGGTTTCGAGCAGATCGCCGGCATAAAGTTCGCACGACTGGGTAATAACATCGGTTTTGGTGCTGCCGACGCGGGTCAGTTTGATCTGGCCGCTGAGAATCTCGAGTTTTGCGTCGAGAGCCACGAGTTTTACCGGCTCAGCCCAGGCCGCAGAGAAAGACAGCAGACAAAAAACAAAAAGGAAGCAAAGCACTGTACGATTCATGATATAAAGCCTCCTGCACCTTTGAAGGGTGGTCGAATTACTGAAGTTTCCTCAATTATAAGAATCACTTTGAAAGGTGTCAATGGCACAAAACCGCGGCCAAAAACACGACATCAGGGCTTTCAGACCTGAGAAACCTCGGTACCGGCACCGATATAATCGGCAAAAATTCTGATCAGTTCGCGCCTGGCAACTTCGAGATTGTCATTAACGATAGCATGTTTGTACTGATCGCGATAGCTCAGTTCCTGGCGGGCATTTTCGAGCCGATGCTGCAGGGAATGTTCGCTGTCCATGTTGCGTTTGCGTATGCGGCTCTCAAGCTCTTCGAAAGTCGGCGGCAGAATAAAAATCATCACCGCCTCGGGGTATGAATCACGAATTTTCATCGCGCCCTGAACGTCGATATTGAGAATTACATGCCGGCCCGCATCGAGGTTGTCAGTAAGAAAACGACGCGGCGTGCCGTAGTAATTACCGTGTACAAAAGCCCATTCGGCGAATTCGTCGCGTTTGATGGCGGCTTCAAACTGATCGGGAGAACAGAAGTTGTATTCCTGACCGTCAGTTTCTCCACCGCGTGGTGCCCGCGACGTGGTAGAAATCGAATAAACCACTGTTGGAGCAAATTTTTCGACGATAGCGTTGCACAGCACGGTCTTTCCGACCCCGGAAGGCCCGGAAACAATGAAAAGAAACCCTTTTCCGGCATTATGCTGCAGATTCATCCTGAATTGTCACTTTTTTTTGGCGATAAGAGAGCGGCCGGTCATGGCAGCGGGCTTTTCGATACCCATAAGCTCAAGAATGGTCGGAGCGATATCACACAGCTTACCTGAAGGGCGAAGTTCTACCGAAGATCTTGAAAGCAGGCAGAAAGGCACCGGGTTGACGGTATGCTCGGTAAAAGCTTCGCCGGTCTCTTCATCGACCATCTGTTCGGCATTACCATGGTCAGCAGTGATCAAACAATCGTAACCCAGCTCATAGGCAAGCGGAATCGCCTTGGCGAGAACGCAGTCAACAGTGTTAACCGCTTTCATCGCGGCTTCCATGATGCCGGTATGGCCTACCATGTCGCAGTTGGCGAAGTTGACCATGATAAACTGGTATTTTTCTGATTTGAGGCGTTCAACCAGAAATTCATTAACCTCGAAGGCCGACATTTCAGGCTTGAGATCGTATGTCTTAACCTTCGGCGAAGGCACCATGTGGCGGTCTTCAAGCGGGAACGGCGGCTCGTAGCCACCGTTGGTAAAATAGGTCACATGTGCATATTTTTCGGTTTCGGCCAGACGCAGCTGGGCAAAACCCTTGCGTGAAAGCACTTCGCCGAGAACTTCATCGAGCCGCTGCGGCGGGAAAGCGATCGGAAAAGAAAATTCGTCTGAATAGTGGGTGAAGCTGACGTAATCGACCTTCATTTCGCGGCGTTTGAATTCTTTGAATTCAGGGGCAGTGAAAACTCTGGTGATCTGTCGCATGCGGTCGGCCCTGAAATTGAAGGCCAGAATCGCATCACCGTCATCGATGGTGGCAACCGGGCTGCCATTTTCTTCGATAACCACCGGCACGACGAATTCATCGGTCACGTTAACCTTATAAGAGGCTTCCATGGCGACAGCCGGGTCTGAAGCGCGGTTACCGACGCCATGCACCATGGCCAGATAAGCCTTTTCCACTCTTTCCCAGCGGTTGTCGCGGTCCATGACGTAATAGCGACCGGAAATGCTGGCGATACGGCCAACCCCGATCTTTTCGGTGTGAGCAACCAGCTCGCGAATGTAATGCACGCCGCTGGTCGGAGAAGTGTCACGACCATCGGTGAAAGCGTGCAGAAAAACCTTTTTCAGGCCGCGATCTTTGGCAAGTTTGAGAACCGCGGCAATGTGGTCGATATGGCTGTGAACGCCGCCGTCAGAAACCAGGCCGTAAAGATGCAGGGCCTTGCCGGAAGCTTTAACGCGATCAACGACTTCTACCATAGCCTTGTTTTCAAAGAATGAGCCATCTTCAATGGCACGGTTGATACGGGTTATATCCTGGTAAACGACCCGACCGGCGCCAATATTCAGGTGGCCGACTTCAGAATTTCCCATCTGGCCGACAGGCAGGCCAACATCGAGGCCTGAAGCGCCGAGGCGGGTAAACGGGCGCTCTGCAAAAAGCTTGTTGATGAATTCCGGGTTGGCAGCGTGAACCGCGTTACCTTCGGTTTTTTCAGACAGGCCAAAGCCATCAAGAATGATCAGCAATACTCTTGGTTTTGATTCCATGTTAGCAACCTTGAAAACAAGTTAGGGAAATACCTTACGGGATTTGCGGATTATAACCACGCCGGGCGGTTTCTGTCAAATCTTTGTGCTGAAGCGCTTTTCACCGGCGGGCAATTGACTTTGAGCAGCAGCTCTGCTATTAATCATGCTTATGATCATTGCCGGATTAGGAAATCCCGGGGCCGAATACGCCAACACCCGCCATAATGCCGGGTTCTGGGCCGCAGATGCAATTGCGGCCAGACTGCGCGCAAATTTTTCACCATGGAAAAACCATGCGCTGGTCGGCGAACTGACGCTGCATGGCCAGGTCCACCTGCTCATCAAGCCCCAGACTTACATGAATCTTTCTGGCGAAGCTGTTGCCGCACTGATGCTCGAAAATAACGTCGCCCCTTCTGAACTTCTGGTGATCGTCGACGACATCAACCTGCCGACCGGGCGTATCAGAATCAGGGCATCAGGCAGCGACGGCGGTCACAACGGGCTGAAGTCGATCATCAATCACATAGGCAAAAATTTCTGGCGGCTGCGCATCGGTGTCGGACAACCGGCTGGCGAAGGCCAGACTCCACATGACAACCTGGTTTCGCACGTTCTTGGCTCGGTATCGCCAGCCGAGCTCGAAATCTTTCACAAAGTTCTGCACGAAATGCCGGATATAGCTGCAATGTGGCTTCTCGGCATGGGCAACAAGGCCATGACAAAGTATAACGGCATTGACTTCACTGCCCCGGAAGAAGAGTGATTTTTTATTGTTTTTGCGCTATTGCATTATAATTGCAGCTGCTTTATAATGGCTCTGATTTGTAACTGATGAGGTTGCTGATGCAAGATGTCACCAATTTAACAAGAACTCAGCTTGACGCGCTCAGAGAAATCGGGAATATCGGTTCAGGAAATGCGGCCAGCGCACTGGCACAGTTTCTCAACCGCAAAATCGACATGGCGGTACCGAGCGCCTCGATAATGGATTTCAAATCCATTCCGGCCATTATTGGCGGGCCCGACAAAACTGTCATGGGCATTTTTCTGAAGGTTATGGGCGAAATTTCGGGCCGCTTTCTGCTGCTTATACCCGAAAAAACTTCTCTCAAACTTCTTCACACCCTTATTCCCGGTTGTGAAATCGACACTCCGCTTAAGATGGGCGAACTCGAAAGTTCGTGCATGCGCGAAGTCGGCAATATCCTGGCAGGCGCCTTTCTCAACGCCCTGTCGGTAATAACCCAGACGCCCATGTTGAATTCACTGCCATCGATGACCTACGATATGGCCGGCGCCATGATTGATTCAATCGTGGCCGACATGACTGCCATCAGCGACAAGGTATTGATGATAGAAACTTCATTTATCGAAAGTGAAGAGGATCTGCGGATTCACATTTTCCTGCTGCCTGACCCCGCTTCACTGCAACTTTTACTTAAGAAAATCGGAGTCGTCTAAAAGAATGTCCGCAGTTATACCCGTCGGAATGGCCGAACTGAAAATCGCCAGATGCCCTGAGCAGCTGGTGGTTTATGGTATCGGGTCGTGCGTGATCGTCTCCCTCTATGACCCCAAATCCAAAGCAGGCGGCCTTGCCCACGTCATGCTGCCCGATTCGACCGGTATTGACCCCAAGGTCATAAACCCGCTCAAATTCGCCGATACCGCTGTTCCAGCCCTTTATGAAGCTCTTACCGGCGCCGGCGCTTTCAAAAGCTCTCTGGTAGCCAAAATTGTTGGTGGTTCCGAAATGTTTCCGCCAACCGAAGATTTCGAAAACAACATCGGCCGCGACAATACCGAGGCCGTAAAAAAAGCCCTGAAAAAACTCAGTCTGCCCCTGATTGCCGAAGATACCGGCGGTCGACGCGGGCGGTCAATCGAGTTTGACCTCGAAAGCGGCATTATCAAGCTTTCGATTCTTGGCGAAGAACTCCGGGAGATCTGATGTCACGACTTTCAATGTTGATGGGCTTGTTCATGGCTGTGACCGTAACCGGCATCGTCATGATACTTGCCATCATGGGAAAAGTCGCCACCGGCACCATCATCTATCGCGGCATTCTGGTTTTCTTCATGTTCGGCGTTCTCGGCGCCGTCTTCGGCAGCTTTCTCGAAGTCGTGCTGATGCCGATTACCACCGAAAAAGAAACGGAAAAACTGAAAAGTGAACTTTTACTTGAAGACGCACAGCTGCAAAAAGAACTGGGCGACCTTCTCGATGAAGACAAAAGCTTGAAAAACACCTTTGGCACCCCTACCGATGAGTCGTGGCCGGGCAATGCCAGTGATGGCAACAGTTCGGCTGCAGTATCATAAGGCGGCCAGTCACGGAGGGATGATGTGAATAAAGAACTTCTGGTAGGAAAAGAAACTCAGGAAATTACTGATCCCAAGCTGAAGGCCCGCCTTCAGGACGAGGAAGATCAGAAACTCTGGGAACAATACCGCACCACCCACGATCAGCGCATCAAAGATGCTCTGATCATGAAATACGCCTCTTTCGTCAAATATGTCGCCGGCCGCATCGCCGTCAACCTGCCAAGCAACGTCGAATTTGACGATCTGGTCAGCTACGGCATTCTTGGTCTGATCGATGCTATCGACAAATACGATTCTGAGCGCAACGTCAAGTTCAAGACTTACGCAAAAACCCGTATTCGCGGCGCGATTTTCGACGAACTGCGTATTCTCGACTGGACACCCAGATCGATCCGCCAGAAAGCCCGCAAGCTCGAAAAGGCCTACGCCAAACTCGAAGGCAAACTTGGTCGCGACGCCAAAGATGAAGAAATCGCCGAATATCTCAATATCGACATTTCTGAGCTTCACAAGCTCTTTGACGAAACCAAAAAATCTCTGCTGCTCTCCCTCGACGAAATTTTTTATGACGACGACGAAGGCTCGTCGAGATTTGACTTCGTCGAAGACGAAAAGAGCGATAATCCCCAGAGCAAAATCGAAGAGGCCGAAGCGAAAAAGATTCTCGCTGATGCGATCTCGAAGCTCTCTGACCGCGAACGCATGGTCATCACTCTGTATTACTACGAAGAGCTGACCTCAAAAGAAATCGGCAAGATTCTCGGCGTCTCCGATTCGCGAGTCTCACAGCTGCACACTAAAGCGATTCTGCGTCTGCGCGGCCGCCTCAGCCGCATCAAAGAAGCCCTGATGCAGACCTGATCGGCTTTTAATAGCACACGAAGGGTTTACACAACCCCCTCGAACAGCTCAAAACGAGAAACAGCCACAAATGAAAAGGCTGCCGGATCAACCGGCAGCCTTTTTGTTTGCCTAGCCCCTATTTTTCAGGCCTTTTCCGTATCTTCTTCGTCGAGTTCAATCACCACATTGCCTTCAGAATGTTCCTGGGCGCCTTCGATCTTGAACTGCTTGATCAGTTCGCGCAGTTCTTCTGATTTGGCAGCCAGCTGACTGAACTTTTCATCATTTTTGAGCGACCCCAGACGGGTCGAAATATCATCAGAAAGAGACTTTGCCTTGGCAAGAGTGGTTCTGAACTTTTTGAGCAGGTCATTGAGAGCGGTCGCAAGTTCTTTGAGATTATCGCTGCGACGCAGGCTTACTTCAAAGGTCAGATCACCCTCGGTAATGCGCTGAATGCTCTTTTCGAGTTTATAAGCCGGGCCGGCAGTCTGATGCGAATACATGACGCTGACAATGAACACGATAATGACATTGACGAAAATCAGCACCATCAACCTGGGCCAGAATTCGGTGACGAAGTGCTGCAGAGTTGCAGTGAGACTCCGGGCCTCTACAAGGGTGGTGCTGGTTGAAACGAAGTAAGAACCAAGCACATAGATGTTGCAGGCGGTAATAACAGCCACCAGAAAAGCAAGCAGCAGAATCGTGCCGGCAAAGCGGCTCTGCATGTCTTTCGAAATAAAATAATTCTTTCGCTGACTCAAATTAAACCCTCCTGTAGAGGCGAATAGATAACCGCTAATCATCTTACTCAACCCCAGTTTTTTTGTCAACGCGAATTCTGGCAGCAGACGCAAGATTTACCCACCGGCGCCATAAAATCATGCAGAATGGTGCGATTCGTGACTCCTGGTGGTAGAATAAGTGCAGGCCGTCCGGTTTTAATAAACTGTCTGACCACGCAAATCTATTCGGAGGCACAATAAATGCTTTTGAGATCATCTGGAAAAACGGCTGCACTGCTTGTGCTGCTGACCATGCTTTCTGCCGGCCTGCAGGCATTCGGGCCAACCATCACCCAGAATGGCACCTGGCAGTCGATAAGCTCGTTTCAGGTAATTCAGGCCCGCATAAATGACCAGAACGAGCAGGTCTGCCTGCCTCGTATCATGTTCAAAGACGAAATCGACCAGAACCTTCTTAAAGAACAGATTAAAAAGGGTATTCCCAGCCAGGAAGCAATTTTTCACCTTTACCACGACGGGCTCGGCTCGCCCAAAAAACAGGGCGGCATGTATTACGCCTCTGATGTCTTTCTCAAAGACATGAAGGTCACCTACACCGGCTTTTTACGCAAGCTTGGCTACGATTTCAAGGTGAGCAGCACCCCGGCTTTCGAAGACAAGGAATTCATGCGCGATGTTCTCTACAGTCGTCACATCAACACAGCCATGACCGCTCAACAGGCTGACAAAAAAAATGGCGGCAAGCCCGGTGAAAAACCCGCAGCGGCGCCAAACAAATCAACGATGCGTGTCACAACAGTTTTTGACGTGCTGCCCGCCGGCGTCATTCCGCCAAGAATCAGGGCCCAGCAGGAAGAAATCGCCAGACGCGTCAATGCTCTCAAAGGACGCCCCTATGAAACCGAGATCATTCAGATAGACCCGCTGCGCTGGGCTGCCGGCCGCATGGGTCTGATACGCGAAGACGGCAGCATCAGTGGCGCCAATGTTGAAGGACAGAAGCCCGAGCTAATGATCAGGGTACCACCGGTTTCAGGCTGGTTGAATGCCGACATGATCAAAGAACTCAATGGTCAGCCTTGTGAATTCGTGCTGCAGCGAAATGGCATGGGGCTGGAAGTTGTCGACAACGGCCGTTACCTGCTGCGTGATATCTACTTCAACAACCTCAAACTGAGCTGGGAAGAGTGGCTGCAGAAAAACAATCAAATCTGCCCGCCATTCGTCGACCGGCCCGAATACGCCAGCGGCACTATTCCTCTTGAAGTAAAGCTGGTCTCAGGCAAATGGGAGGCCATGAAAGCACCGGTTCTCTGCGAAATAATCTTCGGCAGCACTTCCCCCCTGAATGGCCCGCGTGAGCTTTTCCGGGTTTTCCCCCCCGACCCGCGCCCCAAAGATTTTGCCACTTTTGCCACAAAGTTCAATGGCATTTTCAAGGGCCGCGATGCCGACATTTCAATGCTGGTATGCCCTGACGGCAAACCATATCATGAAATCGGCCAGAAGCGGGCCCGCCGCATCTACTTTCCGCGCGAGAAAAACACTCTCGACATGCTGCAGAACGCAGTCATGACCGGGCAGTTCAAGTAATTTGACGGAGCCGCTGCTGATGCGGTAGCTTGTCTGATGAAAATTTAATGAATGGAGAGATTGAATGAACAACGCAGTCTATAAAATCGATATACCTGCCAACGAACCAATTCTTGGCTACCTGAAGGGTTCAAAAGAAGAAAAGGCCCTTGCCGCTGAACTGCAGCGCCAGTCAGAAACCGTTATCGAAATTCCGCTCATCATCGATGGCAAAGAGGTCAAAACCGGTAAAATCGGCGAATTCAGAATGCCATGCGACCATAAACACGTTCTTGCCCGTTATCACATGGCCGGCGAAAAAGAAGTAAAAATGGCCATCGACGCAGCCTGCAAAGCCCAGCAGACATGGTGCAATGTTCCCTGGCAGGACCGCGCCGCCGTGGCACTCAAAATCGCCCGCCTGATCGCCGACAAATACCGCGCCGTCATGAATGCAGCCACCATGCTCGGTCAGGGCAAGAACATCTTTCAGGCCGAAATCGACTCAGCCTGTGAAACCATTGACTTTCTGCGCTTCAACGCCAGCTTCATGTCACAGATTTATTCTGAACAGCCGGTTTCTGATGCAACCCAGATGAACCGCCTCGAATACCGCGCCCTCGAAGGCTTCGTTTTCGCGGTTTCACCGTTCAACTTCACCGCCATTGCTTCAAACCTCAGCATGTCACCCGCGATCATGGGCAACGCCGTGGTCTGGAAACCTGCTACCACCGCCATTCTTTCAAATTACTATCTGATGCAGATTTACAAAGAAGCCGGCCTGCCCGACGGCGTCATCAATTTCCTGCCCGGTCAGGGTTCGCTCATCGGCAATGTCGTGTTTGCCGACCCGCGCCTGGCAGGTATTCACTTCACCGGTTCGAGCTCGACCTTCAATTCGCTCTGGCTCGAAGTCGCCAAAAACCTCTCCAATTACCGCTCATACCCGAAGATCGTCGGCGAAACCGGTGGCAAAGACTTTATCGTCGTGCATGAATCAGCCGATATCGATACGGCTGCAACCGGCATTGTAAGAGGCTCTTTTGAGTATCAGGGGCAGAAATGCTCGGCCTGCTCACGTGTCTACGCTCCGGCTTCAAAATGGCCGGCCATCAAGAACAAGATTCTCAATATGCTCAGCGAAATAAAAATGGGCGATGTCCGCGATTACAACAACTTCGTCAACGCCGTAATCGACGAAAAATCTTTCGACTCGATCATGTCTTACATCGAAAAAGCCAAAGCCGACAAAGCGGCAAAAATCGTTGCCGGCGGCAAAGGCAGCAAAGAAAAGGGCTACTTCATCGAACCGACCGTAATCGAAACCACCGACCCGAACTTCGTCACCATGCGCGAAGAAATTTTTGGCCCGGTCGTCACAGTTTACGTCTATGAAGACGCAAAATTCGAAGAAACCCTCAAACTCTGCGACAGTACTTCACCCTACGCACTCACCGGCGCCATCTTCGCCCGCGACCGCATGGCGATTCTCAAAGCGGCCGACATGCTGCGCTACGCTGCCGGGAACTTCTACATCAACGACAAATGCACCGGTGCCGTGGTAGGCATGCAGCCCTTCGGCGGCGGCCGCGGTTCAGGCACCAACGACAAGGCCGGCGCCATGCTGAACCTGCTGCGCTGGACCTCACCGCGCGCCATCAAAGAAACTTACGTCGCCCCGACCAACTACCCGTATCCATACATGGAGTGATCCACAGAATGCCACAGGGGCCCGGTTTTCCGGACCCCTGTTTTTTTTATCGCAGATACTGGTATGTTCTGTCAGGAATAAGCAAGGTTCAAGCCTTCATCAATCGCTGACCAGAGAGTTTCGACGCCTTCAAGACCAACGGAAATTCTTACCAGGCCGGGCGTAATACCGCGCTTCAGACGGTCTTCTTCGGGAACACCTGAGTGTGTCATCGAAGCCGGGTGCTGAAAGTAGGTTATGGCACTGCCAAGACTGACCGCCAGCTCAGCCGGAGTAGTGTAAGAAGCGAAATAGTCCATCAGGCGCCGCCCAGGCTCGAACCCGTCTTTCAGCTCGACAGCGATCATGCCGCCGGCAAGCCGCATCTGCTTTTTAGCCAGCTCGTAATGCTCATGCGAAGGCAACCCCGGGTAGAAAACCCGCTGAACGCGAGGGTGCTTTTCAAGACGCTTCGCCAGCTCAAGGGCGCTGCTGCAAACTCTTTCCAGACGCAGATGCAGCGTCTGCAGCCCCTGCGAATTCAGCCACGAATCGAACGGGCTTGGCGTCGGACCAAAATCTTTATAAATGTGAAACAGATGGTCGCTCATGAACTCGTAGGGCCCGATCACGACGCCGGCAACACTGGTTGAATGCCCGTTAACATACTTCGTGAGGCTCTGAATGACTATGTCGGCGCCCAGTCTGAAAGGCTGCTGCAGGTAAGGGGTGGCGAATGTATTATCGATGACCAGCGGAATGCCGTGCGCCTGCGTGATTTTTGAGATCGCTTCGATATCTGAAAGACGCAGAGTCGGGTTATCAGGTGTCTCAAAAAACACCATCGCCACTTTCGGGTTCTGCTCGATAACCCTCTTCACTTCTTCAGTGCGCGTGGTATCGACGAAATGGGTTTTGATATTGAATTTTTCGAGAGTGCGGAAAAAGCTGTCGGTGCAGCCGTAGACGCTGCCACAGACTATCTCGTCGCCGCTGCGCACCAACGCCATGGTGGTGCATGAAATCGCGGCCATCCCAGACGAGCAGACGAGCGAGGCAATCGTTGGCCGGCGTTCATCAGCTGCCAGAGCCGCATCGATGATATGCTGGCAGTCGAGCATGAACAGAGCCTTTTCGAGATATTCGGTTGTCGGGTTGCCAAGGCGGGTGTAAATGCGGGCAAAAGGCTTTTCACCGCTCTTTGAAACACCCAGAAACCTGTCAGCACCGTCTTTAACATTGCGAAAACTGAAAGTCGACTTCTGCACAATGTTTGGCAGACCGATACCTACCCCTGTCGACGCAAAACGGTCTGCTGACATGAACTTTTCACTTGTCCGGGCGTATTTTTCCTTGCGTTCAACCCATCCGGCAAACCATGAATGCTGTGCCATTCACTACCTCCAAATTTCTGTCTGTATTAAAGTCAGTCTAGCCCGTAATGCAGAACAGGTCAACCAGCATGAACACCGGCCATAGCTTTTTTTGCAGAAAAAGGTGGCAAAACCGGCTGTTCAAGAGTATCATGCAGGCATTGAAAAAAATCAAAAAGGAGGCGCCAATCATGAACCAGGATTCTGACGATCATGAACGGGAATACCGTAACTCAGACCAGTGGCTACTTTCTGGCCGGGCTGATAGGCGCCCCGGTATACAGTGAGTCTGGCCGCCAGTCCGGCAGGATAGTCGATTTTACCCTTTCGCTGCGCAACAACTGGCCGTGTTTCGACCAGGCGATTATCTTCGACTTCAATTCAGCCTCTGAAAAAATTGCGGCAAGAGCGAGCTTCAGCAGCTTTTCGCCTGAAAAATTCGTTCTGTCGACTTCGATACACGATCTGCCTGCCTATATCGCAAAACCAGAGCAGCCGGTCGCCAGTGAACTCTGGGACAAATCGGTAATCGACACGGTCAACGTGCGCACCGTTCAGGTTAACGACCTCGAGGTAGTTACCGATGAAACCGGCGAAATCTGGGTCAGCGGCATCGACATCAGCCTCAGAGGCGCCATGCGCCGGCTCGGTCTCGAAAAATGGTTCGGCCCTCTGCTGAACCGGCTTGGTTATGTTCTACAGCCAGACACCATCGCCTGGGACAAAATCATCGGCTTCAACGATCATTTTTCGGCTCTGACGACCGAGATCACTTCTGACAACTTTCAGAACCTGCATCCGGCAGACCTCGCCGAAATTCTCGAAGAGCTCGAAGACTCCGAGCGTATCTCGATCATCGAAACCCTCGATGAAGATGTGGCTGCCGAAACCATCGCCGAAGCCGACTCAGAAACCCAGCTGCAGATCATCGAACAGCTCGACACCGAAACCGCTTCTGAAATCATCGAAGAAATGGACCCCGATGAAGCGGCCGACCTTCTGCAGGACATGGATCAGGACCGCGCCCGCGAGATTCTCGATCACATGGATCTCGACGAGGCCAGCGATGTAAGAAAACTGCTCGAACACGACGAATACACCGCCGGTGGTATCATGACCACCGAATACGCAGCGATATACGAAGATTTCACAGTCGCGAACGCTTTTTCCCACATGCGTCTGGTCGCGGCCGACATCGAAATCATCTATTACATGTATGTTCTCGACAACAACGATCGCCTCAAAGGCGTTGTTTCGATACGTGACCTGCTGTCAGCAAACCCTTCCATGCCTGTTTCTGAGATCATGGATGACGACATCGTGTCGGTCAAGCCCGAAACGCCACAGGAAGAAGTTGCGACCATTCTCAACAAATACGATTACATGGCGATTCCGGTCGTCAATGATCAGCAACAGATTCTGGGCGTGGTCACCGTCGACGACGTCATGGATGTTATCGAAGAAGAAGCAACTGAAGACATCTTCAAGCTTGCCGGGACTTCAGACGAAGAACTAACCTACAGTTCACCACTGCAGGCCTGCCGCGCCCGCCTGCCCTGGTTGCTCATCACTCTCGCCACCGGTTTTGTCAGCAGCACGATCATGAAGTTTTTCATGAACGAATTCAAAGAAGTTATGGCGCTGGTGTTTTTTATTCCGGTCGTCATGGCAATGGGTGGTAACACCGGCATTCAGTCATCGACACTGGTTATTCGCGGTCTGGCTCTCAATACCTTTGCAAGCGGCGACATGTTCAAGCGCCTGCTGCGCGAAATTGCCGCCGGGGCAATGATGGGCCTCGCCTGCGGGCTGGTGGTCGGCATCTGGGCCGAATATCTGATTACCAGTGGCGAAGCCGCATCCGGAACATTCTCGGCGATTTATCTCGCCCTGACTGTCGGGCTGGCAATGATGGGCGCCATGACCTTCGCCGCCCTTTTCGGCGCCGTCGTGCCGATTATCTTCGACCGCTTCAAAATCGACCCGGCCGTTGCCTCAGGGCCTTTCGTAACCTCATCGAACGACATTTTCGCTCTGCTGATCTACTACGGCGTCTCGGCCCTGCTGCTGTCAATGGCCTGAGAAGAGTTTACAAACACTGCTGAAATCGGAAGGCCGCCGGCAGAGATGCCGGCGGCCTTGTTGCCGGTCTAGAATCAATTGACAAAATGGCCCGGAAACAGACGATCTGAAGGGTCGCAGGCTACTATTTACTCGAAGCCTTGCTTGGAGCCTTGTTCAGGGCCGGGTTCGGCAGCATGTAGTCGGTGCGTTCATCGAGTTTGAGCGGCTGAGCCCAGAGGTTGTCTTTGAACATATTTTTGAATTTCTTGCCGAAGATGGCCCCGTAGCGGTTTATGTAGTCTTCCTGTTTATCTTTACCTTCGAGAAACAGCGAACCAAGGCTTTCGATCTCGGCAACCGCACGGCTTACCGTCCCGGTGCGCACCAGCGCATACATCGAGATGCCGAAAAAGTGATACCAGGCACCGTAATTGTCGCCCATCTGCACCGAATCATGGCGCAGATAGGCCAGCTTTTTCTGCACCGGGTCATTTTCACGGTCAACCCGGTATGGGTCGCCGGCCAGTACGTTTTCGGCAGTCAGAAAGGTCAGATAGAGATTGCCCTTGTTAAGAACGTAGCTTTCCGTGAACATGTGGTGCAGCTGCATTTTTCCGTCAGGATAAAGCATGATTCTGGCTTTGAGAGCTTCTTCCTGGCCGGTCACGGCATAGCGTGAGGTCCAGCCGCAGGCAAGCAGCAGAAACAGCTTCGATCTGAAAAACAGCGGACTGGGAAATTCTTTCTGTTTGCGGAAAATATGGCGCCCAAGACGATGCCAGAAGCCATAAATCAGGTAACGCTTAGCTTCAGGTGACCAGCGGTGCTCTTCACCCATGGTCGGCACAATGCGCGGGTAATAGCTGAGCATGATCTCGCGGCATTTATTAACCAGACGGTCGACATCGATCGGAACGGTACGGCCAATCTGATAACCGGCCTTGCCCTTCTCTGCTTCTTCTAGAGCTTTGAGTTCTTTCTCTTTTTCGATCTCAGCCTGCGGGTAAGAGCTTTTTACCAGCGCCTCAAGCAGCTTCTGTGGCACCTGATCGAGCTTGCGTATCAGAAAGGCATCGCCCTTAGGGTCTTCAAGGCAAAACCCGGTCTGCTGATAATGGGTCGCCTCGTGAGTTTTGATCCATTGTTTGAACTCGCCGGCATTGGCTGGAACCGCAAGAACCACAAGCAATACAAGAGTCTTCAGCAGTCGGCTTCCGTTCATCTTTGTGTACCTCATTACAAATATTATTTTTTAATTATAATGATCAGAACGAAATCCGAAAGGCTCAGGCAAAAATTTTCTGAATCAT